>LQAH01000004.1_pt1 | contig 266195 bp, 384 predicted proteins | sample 1535791 | NCBI WGS metagenome assembly LQAH01 (sample SAMN04331585, study PRJNA305678) | bioreactor metagenome | isolation source: bioreactor_4 inoculated with Wadden Sea sediment 2nd replicate of a... | place: Germany:Bremen
TACTAAAGAATAGTTGTTTGTGAGTTAATTTGTCAATTATTCTCTAATATGGTATACTAAACACCAATAGAGATTGCTATAGAAAATCTATTTAGGTAATAGATACACTAATCCAAATATTCTAAATGCCGAACTGGAGTGGGAATTGTTTTTAAAAAGTATCGAACTTTATGGATTTAAATCCTTTGCAGATAAAACCAGACTCGAATTTGCCCATGGAATAACTAGCTTACTTGGGCCCAATGGGTGTGGCAAATCAAATATCGTTGATGCAATTAAGTGGGTTCTGGGGGAACAATCAACAAAGACTCTTCGTGCGGGAAAAATGGAAGATGTTATTTTTAACGGTACTGAAAAAAGAGCTGCTATGAGTATTGCAGAAGTCAGTCTCGTTATAAACAATGAACAAAATCTATTGCCTACAGAACTTTCAGAAGTGGAGATAAAACGACGGTTATTTCGTAGTGGTGAAAGTGAGTTCTTTATTAATCGACAGCAAGTACGATTGAAAGATATTAGAGAATTATTTTTTGACACTGGAGTTGGAAAGTCTGCTTATTCAATTCTTGAACAAGGGAAAATTGATCAAATATTATCTCATAAACCTGAAGATAGACGCTATATATTCGAAGAAGCTGCCGGTATCACCCGCTTTAAAAAACGAAAGTGAAGAAGCCGTACGTAAAATTGAAAGAACGAGCGAGAATATTGAGCAAGTAGAGACATTATTAGGCGAAATCAAACGACAGTACGATTCAAGAAAAGCTCAGGCAGCGAAAGCATCTCGATATAAAGAACTTGAAAGTGAACTTATTGACATAGAAGTAAATGTTGCACTCTCTACCATACAAACATATCTACAACTACAAGAGACAAGAAAAAAAGATTTAGAAGTAACCCAAGAGAGCTATGAAGATATTAAAGAGTCTATCAATGACAGGAGCTCTGTGATAGGAGAAGTTCAAGACACACTTCATGACTATAGTGAACAAAAGATGAATCTATCTAATGCTGTACAACGATTTGAAGAACAAAAAAAAGGGTACTTTTGATCGAATAGACCTTCTTAAACAGCGATATCATGACTTTAGTATTCAACAACAAGATGCCCAAAATAATTACACAAGAATCAAAGAAAAACTCACCAGTGATAAAGAATCATTGGAAGTTCAAGAAGATAAGCAAGAGTCACTTACATTATCAATACGACAATATAAGAAAGAGCTAGAAGAGAACTCCAAAGAAATAGAACATACTCGCAAGATGATTAATGATATTGATAACCAAATTATTCATATTGAACAAGAAGAAAAACAGAACCATATAGACCAAGAAGAATTGCGGAAACATCTCATTGTGCTTACTGATAACATTGTTGAAGAACTTGAAGAACTCTTGAGAGAGAATAATTATTCAAAAGAAGGGAGAAATCAAGCACTAGAACATCTTAAAAATTCTATTCACTCAATCAAAAAAGAAGTGGAACGATGGACCCTACTATCTATGAGCATGATGGAAAGTGAAGATTCCCCAAATAGTGAGCGAGCGGAACCGCTCTTATCATTACTGAGTAGTTTAGAAGAAGAACTGCTCGATTTCTCCTCTACGTACGTGACACTCCTTGATTCTCTTTCTGCTCCTTCTGGAACGATAAGTAAAAAAAGAGCAGTTGATGAAGAGATCGATGTCCTACAGAAAACAATTGTTACAATAAGGGAATCATTAATTCAGTTGAAAAGTGAGAGAGAAGGACTCATCACTCTTCTTGAACAGTATCGTAGTAAAGATACCTCTCTCCAAGTCTCCCTGAAACAATATGAAACATCCCTTGAAGCCACAGATCATGTTATTGATAGCTTAAAGAAAGTAATCAGTGAAAAAGAGTTCAGCCTTGAAGATGCCATAAGCGATTCTGAAGTCGCACAAAGCAGAATGGGCGAGACAATGAATAAAATTACTGAAATTAAAGATGAACAGCTACAAATAGATGATGAGATTGATGAATATAAGAATAGACTCACAGAACTTGAACACATAATGAGTGAAACTCAAGAGAACGTAAGATTTTTACAAAAAACACAACAAGATGAATATGAAAAGTTGAATGAGATTCGAAGTAATATGGAAAAATTTAGACTTCATATTGATTCTCTTCAGGAACAAATTCAACAGGTATATATTCTTTTTATAATGCATATGGAAGAAGCCTGAAAGAATATTCCTCTCGATTAGATAGTGAATTTGAAGTAGAATCTAGCTTAAGAGAAAAACAGAGTGAACTTAAGAAACAGCTTCAACAGATGGGCTATATAAATCATATGGCGGAAAGGGAGTTTGAAGAAATAAAGGAGAGGTATGATTTTCTTAGTGAACAACTAGAAGATCTTATCAAGGCAAAAGGTAATTTAGAGAGAGTAGTACAAGAAATCAAAGAAAGAAGTGAGCAATTGTTTATCACATCGTACCACCAAATTCGAGCCAATTTTCATACAATGTTTCATAGAATGTTTGCAGGAGGAAGGGCAGAATTAAAACTCCTTAATCCTGATGATGTTCTAAATTCAGGTATTGAGATATTTGCTCAGCCCCCCGGTAAGAAATTAGACCGTCTTGCTCCACTAAGTGGAGGAGAGAAGTCCTTAACTGCTGTGGCTCTTTTGTTTGCAACGTATAAAGTAAAACCTTCACCCTTTTGCATCCTTGATGAGATAGATGCTGCTCTCGATGATAGAAATATTGGATACTTTTTGAATGTCTTGAAAGAGTTTAGTGAAACAAGTCAATTCATTATAATAACACATAATAAACATACTGTTATGGGTTCAGGAACTCTTCTTGGTGTGACAATGCAAGAAAAAGGTATCTCAAAAGCCATTAGTTATAAGATGGGATGGGAAAAAGATGAAAGTGTCATTCATGATGTACATGTTGACACTGCTTTCGATAATACAGTATAAGTCTTTATTGTAACGATTAATTTAGTGGATGGATAATGTTTGATTCAATAAGTGAGAAATTTAGTTCAATTGTCAGGTCATTCAGTGGCAAGTCGAAAATAACTGAAAAAAATATTCAAGATGCAGTAGAAGAAATAAAAGTCGCTTTGCTAGAAGCGGATGTGAATCTACGTGTAGTGAGAAGATTTATTAATCACACCTTAAGTGAAGCGACAGGTGAAAAGGTTCTTAAATCAATTGACCCAGGTCAACAGTTTGTTAAGATTGTCTATGATAAGATGGTAGATCTTTTAGGGGATAAGGAGCATCAAGAGCTTAACCTTAAAGGACCAGATACAACAACTGTTATTTTGATGATGGGGCTACAAGGTTCAGGTAAAACAACAACTGCCGCAAAACTTGCTCATAGACTTACAAAGCAAGGACGTAGAGTCATGCTTGCTGCTGCTGACTTAGTTCGACCTGCTGCTATTTACAACTCCAGATTCTTGGAGAAAAGTAGGAGTCCCAGTATACACACAAGATACGAAGGACCCCTCTGTTGTAGCTAAAGGAGCTTTAGTTGCTGCAAAGAAAGGACAGTATGATGTTCTTATTGTAGATACTTCAGGGAGAATGCATCTAGATGAACACTTGATGAAAGAGATCATGAGTGTTCATAAAGTACTGAATCCCGATGAAACATTGTTTGTAGCAGATGCAATGACCGGACAAAATGCTGTAACCATTGCCTCAGAATTTGAAGAAAAAGTTGGTATTACTGGAGTTGTTTTAAGTAAGTTTGATTCAGATACTCGAGGTGGTGCTGCCCTTTCTTTGAGAAGTATCGTCGGCAAGCCAATCAAATTTATAGGAGTAGGGGAAAAGGTTGAAGACCTGGATCCTTTCTATCCTGAAAGAATTGCTTCTCGTATCTTAGGCATGGGAGATGTTGTTTCTCTCGTTGAAAAAGCACAAGAGTCCATTAATCAAGAAGATGCAATTAAGATGCAGCAGAAAATGTCTTCTAATACATTTGACTTGCAAGATTATTTGGAACAATTAGATAGAGTAAATAGTATGGGCTCTATTGATAAACTTATAGATATGATTCCTGGAGCAAAAGGGAATATTAACGAAGATGATATTGATATGAATGAAATGAAGAGAGAAAAAGCAATAATTCAGTCAATGACCTTTTCGGAAAGGACAAATTACCATATACTAGGACCGACGAGAAGAAAGCGAATTGCAAAAGGATCTGGAACCTCGGTAGGGGAAGTAAACCGATTAATGAAGAAATTTGAGAAAATGCGACTTATGATGAAAAAAGTCGCTAAAAATAAGAAATACCAAGCCTCAATGTTGAAGAACTTGGGGATGTAGAGCTGTTAGCCAGGAGGAAGTAGTGAGTACGAGTATAAGACTTAAGCGTTTTGGATCTAAGAAGAGACCTTATTACAGATTAGTAGTAATTGATTCAAAAGCTGCAAGAGACAGTCGATCAATTGAAGAAGTGGGTCAATACCACCCAATCGAAGCAGAAGGAAAGCAAGTAGTATTGAAAGAAGATCGCATTAAAGAATGGATTGCCAAAGGGGCACAACCTTCTCAAACAGTGAAATCTCTTTTGAACAAGCATCACATTACTATTGTTAGAACACCATTAGAATAGGCTAGGAGTAATTGCTGTGGAAAAAGATTTAGTTGAATATATCGCAAAATCCCTCGTTGATTACCCTGATGAAGTTAATGTACATATGGTTGAAGGGGAACAATCTACAATTATTGAGTTAAAAGTAGCACAAAGTGATGTAGGTAAAGTAATTGGTAAGAGTGGAAGAATTGCGAATGCAGTTCGAGTAATACTCAATGCATCAGCAGCAAAAAACAACAAACATATACAGTTGGAAATTCTGGACTAATGCAATATATAGCCACAGGGGTGCTTAAAGGCCCCCACGGTCTTAAAGGTAGTATAAAACTCAAGTCCTTTAGTGGAGAAGTCGATCATTTGTTCAATCTTGAACGTGTAGAGCTTCGTCATGAAGGAAAGACAAAAATTCTCACTATAGATGAAATTATACTTCATGGAAATGAACCACTAATTCACTTTGAGGGAATAGATTCACCTGAAGCAGCACGAGCCCTTAACGGGTGGGAACTTTGGGTTGAACGAGATAATGCAGCTATGCTTGAAGCAGGTGAGTTTTATGTTGCGGATTTAATGGATTCATCTATCATAGTACATGGAGAGATCGTAGGTAAAGTTGGGGCAATTCTTGACGGTCCTCAATCTCTTTTGCTTGAAGTAACTCATGAGATAGATAAAAAAGTCTTTTTAATTCCTTTTATGGCCCCATTCATTGGGAATGTAGATATTGAAAAAAAAGAGATTGAATTATTGAATGAGGAATTGCTTTCATGAATTTTGAGATTCTTACGTTGTTCCCAGAAATTGTTGATTCTTTTTTCACGCAATCGATTATGGCAAAAAGTGTAGAAAGTAATAAAATATCTTACGATATCATTAACTTTAGAGACTTTGCTCTTGATAAACACCATACCTGTGACGACACTCCTTATGGAGGCGGAGCTGGAATGGTTGTAAAGCCAGAACCTTTAGGGGCAGCCCTAGAGAGTATTGGAGCCAAACAAAAGAGGGTTGTATATCCTACTCCAAGTGGAAAAAAGTTTACTCAAGAATATGCGGCCGAATTAGCAAAAGAATCTGACCTTGTAATTATTTGTGGTAGGTATGAGGGTATTGACCAAAGAATCATTGACCTATATGTTGATGACGAGATTTGTATCGGTGATTATGTGATTAGCAGCGGAGAAGTTGCTGCTCTTGTTATTGTTGATGCAGTGTATCGTCTTGTAGATGGCGTTATTAATAGTGAATCTTTGGTGGAAGAGAGTTTACCGATGGATTATTAGAATATCCTCACTATACAAGACCCGTAACCTATTGCTCTAAAACTGTTCCTGATGTATTATTGTCGGGTCATCATGCGAATATTGAAAAATGGCGCATGCAAAAGAGAATTGAGAAGACGCAATTGATGCGTCCTGATTTAGTGGAAAAAGCCAAAAATAATGGCAAAACAGAAATTAGTTAAATAGAAACCATATATTGCGAAGGGGACTTAAGAAGATGGATGTGATTAAAGCAATCGAGAGTGAACAAATGAAAGATAGTGTAGGCGGGTTCCGAGTTGGAGATACTGTCAAAGTCTATTTTAAGATTAAAGAAGGCGATAAAGAAAGAGTTCAGATTTATGAAGGTCTAGTTATTGCATTTAATAATGGTGGAATTCGAAAAACCGTAACTATAAGAAAAAAATTCATATGGTGTTGGAGTTGAACGAATTTTCCCTGTTCATTCACCAAGAGTTGAAAAGTTTGAAGTAACACGACGTGGTCGAGTAAGAAGAGCTAAGCTCTACTATATCCGAGGAAAAATCGGTAAAGCTGCTAAAGTTCCAGAACTTATCATCAAAAAAAGACCGTAGTTTTTATTTGAATGAATTTGTTACTCATCAAAGGGGCAGTCTAACTGCCCTTATTTGTGTTTGTTGACGAATTATTGCATTATGTCTAAAAATGAAGTAGAGTAAACTTATGCAAGTAACAACGAAAAATAGGGAAGTGTAAGCTGATATGGCAAAACAAGAGAATGGGAATAAGGATCAACCTAAATCCACAGAATTGAGCCCAAAGAAACGACGCAAACGAAATAAACAGCAACAACTTAAAAAACAAAAGAGTGATAACTCAGTTGAAAAAAGCCCTGTACTTAAAAAAAAGAGACCTCCTCTTGCTCATCTAGCTCCAATTAAAGTTCCTAGAGTACAAGAACCTAATCCTCTTTGTTCTATCTGCGGGAAACCAATTCAGGCTATTGCTCAGGCAATTAGTGGTCCTAGTATTGATGAAGTGAGCCATTTTGATTGCGTATTAAGAAAAATTGCCGATGATGAAAAAGTTATGCCACCTAGAAAAGTTTCTTATATTGGCAAAGGCACTTTTGCAATCGTTGATACAGATGAAGAAGGAAAACTCGTCTTTACAAAGAAGATTATATATGAAACAGCTGAACAACTTGATTCCTATAAGAAGTTTGTAGAAGCACAAAAGAGGTAGAAAGATGGAAAAGATTGTACAAGCAATGTTACCAGGTACTTTTGATCCTCCAACTAACGGTCATATCAATTTGATTGAGAGGACAAGTAAACTTTTTGGTTCTCTCGATGTAGTTGTTGCTAACAATATAAATAAGAAATGTTTGTTTTCTGCTCAAGAGCGTCTAGATATGCTTGAAGAACTTACATCTCATTTAGAGAATGTTCATATTGTTATTCATAGTGGGTTAATTGTTGATTATGCAAGAAAGAACAACATATCTGTGATGGTAAGGGGAGTAAGAGCTCTTGTTGATTTCGGATATGAGTTTGAACTAGCAATGACCAACAAACAACTCAATCCCAATCTGGAAGTCTTGTTTTTACCAACAGACCCAAAGTTTTTTGTACTACGTTCATCGGCAATAAAAGAGATGGCTGCCTATGGGGCAGACATTAGTACAATGGTTCCAAAAATTGTTAGCGAACTGTTAACACATCGCGTGAAGTTGTTGACATAAAACAGCAATTTCGTTATTCTCATCAAGCACTTTTACTAATAAAGAGGTTAATATTATGGCTGTACCTAAACATAAGACGTCAAAATCAAGAGCTGCTAGCAGAAAAGCTGCTAACATGCGAATTGCATCCCCCACATTATCTGTCTGCGGAACTTGTGGAAATATCGTAGTACCACATAGAGTGTGTCCAAAATGTGGATTTTACCGAGGAAAACAAGTTATTGAAACTGAAAAAATGGCTTAAACTATAGACTTGACTCTCACCTATTTAGGAGGAAATGTTATGGATTCAAATGAAGTATTTGAGAAAGTAAAAAATTTAATTGCTGAAAAACTAGAAGTAGAAGATAGTAAAATAACCCTTGATTCATCTTTTAGAAAAGATTTAGGTGCTGATTCACTTGATACATATGAATTAGTATATGCTATTGAAGAAGAATTAGGCGTATCTATTCCTGATGAAAAAGCAAATGATTTCGAAACTGTACGTGATGCAGTAGATTTTTTATCTACATTATTGAAGTAAATTTTCTTTAGTATGCCTAGACCAATAAAAAAATCTACATACGAAGGAGCTCCCTCTGTCTCTCCTGAGAGGAAAAGGGAGCTTTCTTTATTTGAAAAACAGGCAGCTATTCATTTTAAGAATATCGAACTACTTAATCTTGCATTCTCTCATAGATCATTCGCAAATGAGAGTCATGATGAAATAGATAATAACGAGCGACTTGAATTCCTAGGCGATAGTGTACTAGGTCTTGTTGTGTCGGCTTGGCTATTTACCCATCTTGCTGACCTTGATGAAGGAGATTTCTCCCGCATAAAATCTTTTGTTGTTTCTGAAGACAGTTTAGCAGTAATTGCAAAAAATCTCAGAGTAGATAATTTTATCTTAATAGGCAAAGGTGAAGAATTTAGTGGTGGTCGAAGTAAAAAAGCTCTCCTGGCAGACTGTATGGAAGCGATATTTGGAGCATATTTCATTGATTCTGGGTATAAAGCATCAACCGAACTTATCCAACGATTGCTCGTTCCACAAATACATACAGTATTAGAAAACAAACACCGAAAAGATTACAAAACGCTTCTTCAAGAATTTGTTCAAAAGAAGTATAAAACTTATCCAAAATATAATGTGGTAAAAAAGACAGGTCCCGAACACGATAATACATTCTGGGTTGAAGTAATAATTCAAAAGAAAAAATTTGGACCAGCAAGTGGAAACAATAAGAAAGAGGGCGAACAGGCTGCAGCTCAAATAGCCTATGATGCTCTTACAAGTTAAGATTGAATCCTCTGCTCATAAAATTTCTTTCCAATATCTAGTAACATCTCTTTGTTATTACACGTCGGGTCGTCTAAGACAGTTTCAAAGAGTTCGTTGAGAATAATTCCTATTACAGGGCCTTTTGGGATTCCCATAGAGATAAGATCATTTCCATTAACATTGAGATCTTTTATTGTAAATGCATGCTGTGATTCTACTTCTTTTTCAATTCTTTTTTTCAATTCTACAAGTCTATCAATATGTTGGGTATTATTTGTTCCTACTTGATCCGCTAGGCGAATAGAGAAGAGATCAGTGATATGCTCTAGTCCAACTTTTGAGATAAATCGTCGTATCGCAGCATCAGTGAAATCTGGCGTGTAGTGAAACATATGATGTGTAATGAGATGAACAACTTTATTGATTTCTGCATTAGAGCATTTTAATTCTCAACATCAATTCTTTCGCTAATCGTGCGCTCTCTTGTTCATGTCTATGAAAAGAAACATCTCCATTGTTATCAACTTCTTTAGTAACCACCTTGCCAATATCATGTAAAAGAGCAGCGAGCCTAATAAGAACATTATCTTTTGGTGCAGCATCACAAGCATAAAGACTATGATAAAACACATCATGAATATGATTCCCTTTCTGACTTACCCCTTTACACATAGCAAGTTCTGGAAACAAAAGTGGTAATATTTCACTTTCATCCATTTCGATAAATGCGATTGATGGTTTTTCAGATGTTAATATTTTAAATAATTCTATATGGATTCTCTCTCCAGAAATTGAAGTAATAGTTTGATGCAATTCTTTCATCGCAATTTTTTGTATCAGATTCTATTGTGAAATTTAATGTGGCAGCAAACCTACAAGCTCTTACCATTCTTAAAGCATCTTCTTTGAATCTAATAGTAGGGTTGCCAATGGCACGTATAGTTTTTGTTTAATATCATCCAATCCATTATGTAAATCAAGAAGTTCACCTGAGTTTACATCAACAGCAAGAGCATTCATCGTAAAATCTCTTCGTTTTAGATCTTCTTCAATAGAGGTGATATAAGAGACACTTTTAGGTCTTCTGTTATCGAGGTATTCATCATCTGTCCTAAAGGTAGTGACTTCAAACTGCTCTCCTTTAAATAGAACCGTTACTGTTCCATGGTCAATTCCAGTAGGAATGACCTTATGAAACAAACCAATTACCTCTTGTGGAGTTGCACTTGTAGCAAAATCATAGTCTGTAATTTCTCTTTTTAGAATCCAGTCTCTTACTCCTCCACCAACAATATAAATAGAGAAGTTATGCTGTGTAAAATAGTGTGCAAATTGCGCAACTGTTTGACTAATTGGAAACTTTTTCATTTGTCCCTATGCTACTCATCCTTGTAACTCTCTGTCAATATAGATTGAATAATCGTTCTAAAATGTCTATGATAGTTAATCTAGAAATATGTATAAAATTTATTCTTTATTGAACTAGGAGCTTATCTTTATGTTTAAACCCGTTGATAGCAAGTCAGACTTTCCAAAAATGGAGGAGAAAATCCAGCAATTTTGGGAAAACCATGATATTTACAAAAAATCTGTAGAAAATAGAAGTGCAGATAATGAATATGTCTTTTATGATGGCCCTCCATTTGCTACCGGACTTCCGCACTTTGGGCATCTTGTTCCTGGGACAATCAAAGATCTATATCCACGTTACCAAACGATGAAAGGTATGAGAGTAAACAGACGTTTTGGGTGGGACTGTCATGGCTCCCTGTTGAACATGAAATTGAGAAATCTCTACATATAAGTGGACATAATGCTGTTGTTGAATATGGTGTTGCAGAATTTAATGAACAATGCCGCTCTATTGTACTTCGCTACACAAGTGAATGGGAAGCAACTATTAATAGAATGGGACGCTGGGTTGATTTCGAACATGGGTATCGAACAATGGATACGGATTACATGGAATCAATTTGGTGGGTATTTAAAACACTGTATGAAAAGGGATTGATTTATGAAGGATATAATATCCTTCCATATTCTCCATCTCTTGCTACTCCTTTATCAAATTTTGAAGTAAATTTAGGTGGCTATAAAGATGTCACAGACCAGGCCGTTACAGTTCGTTTTAAAGTCGATTCTATGGAACATACCTATTTCTTAGCGTGGACTACGACCCCTTGGACTCTTCCTAGCAATCTAGCTCTCGCACTTGGCCCAGAGATAACCTACGTCAAAGTAAAGGATATTGAAGAGGGTGTATACTACATATTAGGAGAAGAAAGACTCAGTCATTACTATCCAAAATCAGAAGCATACGAAGTAGTAGAAACATATATTGGTAAAGATTTAGCTGGTCTTTCCTATGAACCTCTCTTTCCTTATTTTGCTCATCTAAAAGAGGAAAGTGGTGCCTTTATTACTGTTGTTGGTGATTATGTAACGACTCAAGATGGGTGTGGAATAGTTCATACTGCTCCTGGATTTGGAGAAGATGACTATCAGGTCCTTAAAGGGACAGGAATTCCTGTAGTATGTCCTATTGATGATGATGCAAAATTTACAAGCGAAGTCACTGATTTTGAAGGCATTTTTGTAAAAGATGCCGATAGCAAAATCATAGCATACTTAAAAGAACACAATAAATTAGTGAAGAGAGAGAATTACCTCCACCCGTACCCATTTTGTTATAGAACTCATACTCCTTTAATCTATAGGGCAATGTCTTGTTGGTATGTTGATGTTACTAAAATAAAACAAACTATGCTTGATTCTAATGATCAGATTTATTGGATGCCTCACCACCTCAAACATGGAAGATTTGGTAAATGGTTAGAAGGAGCAAGAGACTGGGCAATCAGTCGTAATAGATTCTGGGGAAATCCTATTCCAGTGTGGAAAAGTGATGCCTCTGATCATATTGAAGTGATTGGATCTATTGAAGAGTTATATCAAAAAAGTGGAGTAAGAGTAGAAGATCTCCATAAACATTTTGTTGATGATATCACTTGGCCAAGTCCAGATGGAATGGGAACAATGAGAAGAATCCAAGATGTCCTCGATTGTTGGTTCGAATCTGGTTCTATGCCATATGCTCAAAACCACTATCCGTTTGAAAATAAAGAATTTGTTGAAGAACACTTTCCCGCAGATTTCATATGTGAAGGACTTGATCAAACTCGTGGTTGGTTCTATACACTCGTTATCATCGGAGCGGCCCTATTTGAGAAGCCTGCTTTCTATAACTGTGTGACAAACGGAATTGTACTCACATCTGATGGTAAAAAGATGTCTAAGTCTTTACGTAACTATTCAGACCCAATGGAATTGGTAAATCAATATGGAGCTGATGCCCTTAGATTTACTCTCATGAATAGTGCAGTAACTCGTGCAGAGGATTTAAAATTCTCAGAAGATGCTGTTAAAGATGTCTTGAAGACCTTAATTATTCCTCTTTGGAATGCCTACTCATTCTTTGTTACGTATGCAAATATTGATGGGTATGTAGCTTCCTCTACACCATTTGATGAATTAAAGAATCCTATGGATCGTTGGATTGTATCGTTAAGTGAATCTCTCATTGAAGAAGTAACCGCCGCTTGGGATGCTTATGAGACTCAACGAGGTTGCTCTGCAATAGTCTCTTTTATTGACTCATTGAACAATTGGTATATTAGAAGAAGTAGAAGAAGATTTTGGAGAAGTGAAAATGATAGTGATAAGAAGCAAGCATATGATACGCTCTACAGTGTACTAATGAGAGTCATAAGTGTTGCAGCTCCTGTAATTCCTTTCACAACAGAAGAAATATATCTCAATCTCAAGCGTAATGATATGATTGAATCTATTCATCTTAGTGACTTCCCTCTTGCTACACAAACTTCTCGTGATATTGAGCTAGAAACAAAAATGGCTCTTACACGAAAGGCAATTACTATGGGTAGATCTCTTAGAGCAACCCATAACTTAAAAATTAGACAACCTCTATCTACCCTCTATCTTGTCTCTATCAATGAAGAAGAGAGAGCTATTTTAGAAGAGATGAGTTCTATTATCGATGAAGAACTCAATGTAAAAAACATCATAATTGAGAAGAATGAGAACTCACTTGTTACCTACGATGCTAAAGCTAATTTCAAAGTATTAGGAAAGCAACTAGGTAAAGATATGAAAGAAGTCGCTTCAATGATTCAAGAATTGGAAAGCTCTACTATTGAATCCCTCATTAAAGGAGGAACTCATAAGATTTCCTACTCAAAAGGTGATATCGATATCTCAATAGATGACATTATTATTAGTAGAAATGAGATGGCTCATAAGAAGATTATTAATGATGGAGAACTCACGGTAGGATTTGACACTGAAATAACTCATGAACTCTACCTTGAAGGGATTGCTCGTGATATCGTCAGGGGTGTTCAAAATCTAAGAAAAGAATCTAATTATGATGTTTCAGATAGAATACTTCTATATGTTGATGGAAATGACGATGTTAAGGAATCGGTGAAAACTTTTGGTGATTATATAGCCAAAGAGACATTAGCTCATTCATTTGTAGATACAAGCTCAGCACAACTAGTTGAAATACCAGTTGGAGAAACTGTTTCTTATATCGTAATTGAAAAAGTGGAGTAAGGAATGAAAGGGGTAGGGATAAGTAGGATTTTCTTATTTTTATTCATACCTTTGTTCATGTTTTCTTCTTGTACACATACCTCTCCTTTCAAAGATGAGAGGTATGTCGAATCCTTTGGTGATTCTGGAGAGATTGTCGTGAGTCTTTCTGTTCAGGAAGCTTCAAGTATTGTTGATATAAGTGAATTAGCAGCAACACAAATTTCTGACCTTCTAAGTCGAATAGATCGCATTTCATTTGCATTATATGAAGACGAAGAGAGTATTGAAGGAGACTTCTCTACATACTCTTTTTATGGAGGCGTAGAAGGAAATATCCCCTCCTTTCTCACAAATACAGCACTACTATATAGTAAAGATTGGGAAGTTCAGGAAACAAACAATATACGGTTCTATCGAAATGAGGATCTTGGACTTGATATCTATTCTCCAAGAAGTGGAATTCTTCTTTTTAGTAATGATGATTATATGAAAAGCTATACCAATTCCTATAAGAATAGAGTTAAGAAGATGGATTCTTCACTAGCAGAGAGATTATCGAATGCTTCTTTTGGATTTTATATTGCTTCCCCTGAAGCAATGATTGACATTGGAGTCGAAATTCCCACGAGTGTTCTCGCTAAAACCCAATCATTATTAGTCATATTTGAAATAAATGAAGAAAATGAACATCTATTAGGGGCTGCTTTCACAATGGAAAGCGAAAAGTTAGCTTCATCTCTTTCCATTTTGTTAAAGAGTGGCTATATTAGCGATAAGCGAAGAAATAAAGAACCGTTTAAAGACGTTGTTGATATCTTTAGCCAAGATGATAATAGAGTAAATATATATAACTTGAAATTAACACAAGAGCAGGTATCACTTATATCTTCGCAATTTTCTTCAATAACAACATTACTAACAGGAGATTTTTGATATGCCTTTTATGAATATAGATGTGATGAATGTGATAAAACTTTTGAAATATTTCAAAGCATGAGTGATGATCCCATTACAGAGTGTCCTCAATGCTCTTCTTCTGTCCGTCGATTATTTAGTGCGAACTCAATTATATTTAAAGGAAGTGGCTTTTACTCTACTGATACGAAAGCAAAACCAGCTGCAACCAAAGAGGCCTCTACAGCACCAGCTGCTACTCCATCGAAGTAGCAGCTAATCAATCTACCTTTTTCACACTATTTCGTTCGATAAAGTGGGCTTTTAGAGTCATAGTAATTGGCATCGTTTCTTCTGGATGTTCAATAATATCAAGCATCTCTCTTGCCGCAATCTTACCCATATGAATTGATGGGTGATTGAATGTTGTAATACCTAGAGGGGTAAAATTATCAAAACCAATAATTGATATATCTTTCCCAATGTGTAATTCTCTCATCTTTGCTTTTTGAATGACGTATTGTGCATCTTCATCCGAAGAGCAATAGACAGCAAGGTGTTCTCCATTAAATGAATCAATAGCTTACTCGCTACATCTAATGCATTACTCTCATCTCCTTGTCCAGAAAATGGGAATAGATTGATGGTAATATCTTTCTTTTGGCTTTCAAGGTATTCTTTGATTCCTCTCATTCTTTCAATTTTGGGGAAATAATCATTCTGATAAAAAATTGAATAATTCCTATGACCTTTTTGAAGGAAATACATAGCACTTTGTACTCCACTGTCATAATCATTAAGGACAATCGAGGTAACTGGAATATCTGCAATGGTATTGTCAATAAGGATAACGGGTATGTTTCTCTCCATAATGTGTTGAATTGTATGGTAATTTGTAGAAGAGAGTGATCCATCACCAACAGCTTCTAAAATAATTCCAGCAACTCCCTTTTGAATGAATTGGTGTAAAAGAGCCTTTTCTCGTGATTTATTATGATGAGAGTATCCAATTAAGAGATGAAACCCTTTAGGGTGAAGAATTTTATCAATTCCGTCAATGATGTTAGGGAAAATATAAGAGTGAGAAAAGAACGTGATAAGTCCAATAATTGATGAGGATGATGAATCTTTTGGTACCATTTTCACAAAAGTTCCTACACCTTGTATGCTATGTGTTATTCCTTTATGTAATAAGTTTTTCAAAGCTTGCCGCACCACATTTCTTGATACGTTACACAATTCCATTAACTTTGCTTCGCTAGGAAGCAGAGAGTTTATAGTGAATTCCCCATCTTTTATTTTCTTAATTATTGTTTGTTCTACAAATTCATATTTTTTCATAATTTCTTAATGTTGAATTCTCCTTATAGATATGATATCATATAGGAACAACTTGTACCATAAAAAAATAAAAAAAAGGAATAACTAAAATGAAAAAAAACAGAACAAGCAACAATGTATTTTGTTACTGGATCCCAACATCTCTACGGTGAAGATGTTCTTAAAGAAGTAGGAGCAAATTCTGCACATATTGCCTCTACGTTGAATGACTCCTCTCACATTCAAGTTCCTATTACGTATAAAGGAGTCGTTACTACAGAACAAGAAATTTTACGTGTATGTGAGATGGCTAATAATGATCCCATGTGTATAGGTCTTATTTTTTGGATGCATACCTTCTCACCCGCAAAAATGTGGGTCAAAGGAATTGGTCTTCTGCATAAGCCTTTTGTTCATCTACATACTCAATTCAATAGGGAGATTCCATGGAGTACGATTGATATGGATTATATGAATACCCATCAATCAGCTCATGGTGGCAGAGAATTTGGATTTGTAGTCTCTAGAATGAAGAAATATCGTCATGTAGTTGTTGGTCATTATGAAGATGTTCAAGTTCAAAAAGAAGTTGGAATGTTTTCTCGTGTTGCCCTTGCTTATGATGAAGCAAAACACCTCAAAGTTGCCCGTTTTGGTGACAATATGAGACAAGTAGCTGTTACAGAAGGGGATAAGGTTGCAGCACTTGAAAAATTTGGTTTCCAAGTTGATGGATATGGAGTCATGGATTTGGTCGATGTAGTGAATAAAGTTGCTGATACTGAAGTTGTATCTCTTGTCGAAACATATAAAAAAGAATACGAGATTGATGGAGATTTCTCTAATCCTTCCTTCAAACAAGCTCTTTATAATGAAGCAAAGATTGAACTAGGTATGAGAGCATTTTTAGAAGAGGGTGGGTATAAAGCATTTACTACTACTTTTGAAGATCTCCATGGACTTCCTCAATTACCAGGTCTTGCTGTTCAACGGTTAATGGCAGATGGATATGGATTTGGAGCAGAGGGAGACTGGAAGACATCAGCTTTATTGAGAATTTCTAAAGTGTTAGCAACAGGAAAAGAGGGCGGCACCTCTTTTATGGAAGATTATACCTATAACTTTAGTAATGCAGGTGATACGGTTCTCGGTGCCCACATGCTTGAAGTCTGTCCTTCTATTGCAGAGAAAAAACCGATATTACGAGTTAAGCCACTAGGAATTGGTGGTAAAGAAGATCCTGTTAGACTCATTTTCAAAGCAAAACCAGGAAAAGCACTTAACGCAACCCTTTTAGATATGGGAACTCGTTTCAGATTGTTAGTAAATACATTAGAGAGTGTTGAAGTTCCACATGAACTTCCTCTTCTCCCTGTTGCTCACGTGCTTTGGAGACCAGAACCTAATCTAAGAATCTCTGCACAGGCTTGGATATATGCCGGAGGAGCGCATCATAGTGTATTCTCGATGGCCGTTGTTGCCCAAGAACTAGAAATTCTTGCTAATATGTGGGGTATTGAATTTGTTCTCATTGATGAACACACAAAGGTAAGAGAATTTAATAAAGAACTTCGTTATAACGAAGCCATATATAGATAGCATTTTCTATCATCTCCTTTTCTTCATGAACGAAAAGGAGATACTTTACAGTCCTAAGGTAGAACACTCTATAATCTTATCTTTTGTTGCATCTTTTTGAGCAATCTCAGTGATAATTTTTCCTTGTGATAATACTAAAATTCGATCACTCATTCCAATAATTTCTTCTATTTCACTTGAAATCAAGATGATAGAGCACCCTTTACTCACTAAATCACTCATAGCATTATAGATATCTACTTTACTTGCAGCATCAATCGATCGAGTTGGTTCATCCATGATATAGATATGAGATCTATTCATCAGCCACCTTGAAATAAGAACCTTTTGCATATTCCCACCCGAGTATGTGGTGATATCATCAGTATTCCTTCCAGGACCTATGCTGAATTCTTTTACATATTCTTGAGTGAGTTCTTGCATCATAAAATCATTGAGTGATTTTCCATGCACAAACCGTTTGAGAGAGGCATGAGTCATATTTCCAACAAGGTTTTGATTATAGAATAATCCATTAGTCATTCTATTTTCAGGAATAAGAGATATTCCTGCATTCATTGCATCATGTGGGCTCTTAAAATGAATTACTTTATCATCAACTTTGATTTCACCAGAATCAGGTTCAACTTGACCGAATAAACAATTTGCTAATAACGTTCTCCCACTTCCCATTAATCCTGTAATTCCTAGAATTTCACCTTTAAGTAATGAAAAAGAAATATCTTTAAGTACAGGAGCTTTTTTAATATGTGAGACTTTTAAGACGGGTCGACCAAGAGGTGTATTAATCTTAGGATACTTCTCTAGATGGATTTCATCACTCATTATTTTAACAAGAATTTCTATATTGAAATCGTCACAACTACGGGTATGTTTTATTGTTCCTTTATGCATGACTGAGATTCTATCTCCCATCTCTTTAATTTCATCCATTCGATGAGAAATATAGAAAATTGCTTTCTTTTGATCTTTTAGAGATTTTGATAATATTAAAAAGGATAGATCTTTCAATATCATTCATGGCAGAAGAGGGTTCATCAAATATTATAATCTTAGCTCCACTTACATATCCTTTTAGAGCTGCTATGATTTGTTTTTGTGCATATCCTAAATCTTTTTCCACGTATGCTAGGTTCGATGTTAATTGAGAATTTATTGAGAAGAAGTTTGCTCATCAAATGAAATTTATATGGATTAAAGGTCTCTCCTTTTTTTTCGGTTATGCTTGAAAACACCCATGTAAATGTTTTCTGCTACTGTGAGATTGTCAAAAAACTCTACATCCTGATTAATATAAATAATACCATGTTCTATTCCTTGCGTAATTGAATGAGGGTATATCTTATTCTCTTTATCCAAAATGATTGTACCACTATCAAGGGTGTACCAACCACAAAGTAATTTCATAAGGGTAGATTTACCAGACCCATTCTCTCCAACAATAACATGAACTTCTTCGTAATTAAGATCAATTGAAACATCTTGAAGTGAAAAATCTTTAAAAGACTTATTAAGGTGGTAGGCTTGTAATGCTTTCCTTTTTTCCTTCATTTACTCCCCTCAAATGGTGCAGCAGAGGTAAATAACGCAATATTAGCAGAGAATATCTTTTCTTTGTATTCGTCACTTACATCCTTATCGGTAAGAATCCTTCTTGCCATGGTAATTCTTCCTAATAAAAAGAAGGCACTTGTATTGAAACGTTTGGAGGGGCAAATAAAGGTGACATTTTCGCACAGTTGCATGGCTTTTAATATGAGGTCTGCTTTCTCCTGGCTATCTACTGTAGCTTGCAAAGATGAATTGATTCCATCAATTTCCACAAATAGATGATTTACAAAAAATCTTTCTAGATTCGTTAATGTCATCGAACCATATAAAGCAATGTCCTTTTTATGTAAATCTCCTCCTAGCAACACTACTTGGTTCTGTGGTTGAAGAGCTATCTTTAAGGCAATAGTGACATCATTTGTAAGTACTTTCACTCCACTTCTCTCTTCTAGTCGAGAGGCAAGGGTTGCATTGGTTTCACCATTAGTGAGCATGATGACTTCTCCATCCTTAATAAAATTAAGAGCGGCAGTAGCTATTTTATCATAATGTGCCTTATCTTCTGCAGGTTCAAATAGGGTAAATAGTTCGTGTTGTTCTGTTGAATTATTGAGAATTGCTCCTCCATGTGTTCTTGTAAGAAGACCTTCTTTTTCAAGATATTCAAGGTCACGACGAACCGTGACTTCAGATACATCCAAAATCCTACTTAATTCCTGTACTTGCACCTGATTATGTTCTTTCAAGTATTCTTTTATAATTCGTTTTCTTTCAATTGCGTACATATTTTACCTATTGATTGATTATAAGGGCGTTTAATGGACATATCAATAGAGAATATTAAGGGTCTAGATGAAAATGGGAAAAAATATAGCTTGACATATGAAAAATCTCGTTCATATAATAATCATATTCGAAACAAAATATTTACGAAACTGTTCGATTGTGGTCGAAATATCGTTCGTAAATGAAAAAAAGGAGTTTTAGATGAAGAAAACACTGTTCGTTTCTCTGTTGTTAGTGGTTCTTACTGTTCTCGTAGTAGGTCCTCTATTCGCCTCTGGACAAGCTGAAAGTAGTGATCAAAAAACTGTTGGAATTGCGATGCCAACTCAATCTTCTGCTAGATGGATTGGTGATGGAAATTACATGAAACAGATTTTAGAAGACAGAGGCTACAAAGTTGACCTTCAATATGCTGAAGATAACATTGACGCTCAAGTTTCACAGCTGAAAACATGATTGTAAAAGGTGCAGACGTACTTGTAATTGCTGCAATTGATGGGGAAGCTCTCACTAACGTACTAGACCAGGCAGCAGAAAATGGTGTTAAGGTTATTGCGTATGATAGACTTATTAAAAACTCACCTCATGTTAGCTATTATGCTACATTTGACAACTTCTTAGTTGGTGTTCAACAAGGTGGATACATTGTTAAAGCATTAGATCTAGAAAGTGGAAAGGGTCCTTTCAATGTTGAACTATTTGCTGGTTCTCCTGATGATACAAACTCATACTACTTCTTTGATGGTGCAATGAGTGAATTACAACCTTATCTTGATAATGGCCAGTTAGTTGTTCCTTCTGGACAAACAGAGTTTAGCAAAGTAGCTACACTTCGTTGGGACGGAGCTACTGCTCAACAGAGAATGGATAACATCCTTAGTGCTTTCTATACAAATAAAGACGTTGATGCTGTTCTTTCTCCTTATGATGGTATCTCAATTGGAATCCTTTCATCATTAAAGAGTGTTGGGTACAATGCTAAAGATGGTATGCCTATCGTAACTGGACAAGATGCAGAAATTCCTTCTATCAAATCTATCTTTGCTGGTGAACAAGCAGCTACAGTCTTCAAAGATACAAGAACATTAGCAAAAAGAGCATCTGACATGGTTGATGCAGTTCTCAAAGGAACAACTCCTGAGATAAATGACACAACAACTTATGATAATGGAGTATTTATTGTTCCATCATTCTTAGAAATTCCTGTACCAGTTGATATTAATAACTGGGAAGAAGCTCTTATTGACACTGGTTATTACACAAAAGACCAACTCGGATTATAAGAGATTCGATATGGATGCCTATGTATGTAGGCATCCATACATGTATAAAAGATGTCTTGGTATCAAGAAGGTTGAAATATGTCACAAATAATTCTAAAAATGGAACAAATTACCAAAGAATTCACAGGGGTCAAAGCCTTAGATGAAGTATCTTTGGAAGTTGAAGAGGGCGAAATACACGCACTAGTTGGTGAAAACGGGGCTGGTAAATCTACTCTTATGAATGTTCTCTCAGGTGTATATCCAGTAGGTACATATACTGGAAATATTTTCTTTAAAGGTTCTCCATGCTCATTTAAAAATATTAAAGATAGTGAAGAATTAGGGATAGTCATCATTCATCAGGAATTAGCACTTATCCCCGATCTTTCAATTAGCGAAAATATATTTTTAGGCAATGAACAAGCACACAAAGGAGTCATCAACTGGAATGCGACCTCCAATGAAGCAGCAAAGTTATTGAGTAAGGTTGGATTGAATGAAAAACCAACTTCTCTCATCAGAGATATCGGAGTAGGGAAACAACAGCTGGTTGAAATTGCAAAAGCTCTCTCAAAGAACGTAAAATTACTCATTCTTGATGAACCTACTGCAGCTTTAAATGATGAAGAATCAACTAAGCTCTTAGATTTGTTATTAGGGCTTAAAAAGATTGGAGTTACAAGTATTCTGATTTCTCATAAACTAAATGAAGTTGAAAGAGTGGCTGATCAGATAACCATTATCAGAGATGGTGCAGTCATTGAAACAATAAACAAAGAAAAAGAAGAAATTCATGAAGAGCGTATTATACGTAGCATGGTAGGTAGAGCTATTACTGACAGATGGCCTAAAAGAAAGCATAGTGTGGGTAAAGAAGTTTTTAGAGTTGATAATTGGAATGTATATGATACTCTTCAAGAAGACAAGAAAGTTATCAAAGATGTTTCCTTCACTGTTGGTGCTGGAGAAGTAGTCGGTTTTGCAGGACTTATGGGCGCTGGTAGAACTGAGATTGCAATGAGTATTTTTGGTAGATCATACGGGAAGAAACATTCTGGAAATATCTACAAAGATGGAAAAGCAATCTCTCTCATGAGTGTCAGCGATGCCATTAGTAATAAGATTGCGTATGTAACAGAAGATAGAAAAAATTATGGACTTGTGCTTATAAATGATATTAAGACGAATATCAGTTTAGCAAATTTAAAAGGCATTTCAAAAAGAGGAGTATTAAACCTGAATGATGAAATCCAAAGTGCAAACACCTATAGAGACCAATTAGCAGTGAGATGTACTGGAGTTCAACAAATAGTAGAGAGTCTTTCTGGTGGAAATCAACAAAAAGTTGTACTAAGTAAATGGCTAATGACTGAGCCAGATGTTTTGCTCCTTGATGAGCCAACAAGAGGAATAGACGTTGGAGCAAAATATGAAATCTACACAATTATTAACCATCTTGCATCCAAGGAAAGGGAATTGTGATGATAAGTAGTGAGCTTCCTGAGCTCCTAGGAATGTGCGATAGAATTTATGTGATTAATGATGGGGAAATTATTGATTGTTTATCAAGCAAAGAAGCAAATCAAGAAACAATAATGAGAGCCATTTTACGTCATCAAAAAGCGATAGTTAAGGAGTAGCAAATGTCATCAATTGCTGTAATTATAAAGAAAAACATTAGAAAGAACGGGATGTTCACAGCCCTTGTATTCATCATGATTTTATTTCAAATACTTACTGATGGTATTTTATTTAGGTCAATGAACATTAATAACATTGTGCTTCAAAACGCATATGTTCTTATATTAGCAACTGGAATGTTGCTTTGCATATTAACAGGTAATATTGATCTCTCTATTGGCTCTGTTGTTGCCTTTGTCGGAGCAATATCTGCCATCATGATGGTTGATTGGCAAGTACCTGTTGCGATTACAATCGTCTTGGCATTGATTATTGGTATTTTAGTCGGGGCTTTCCATGGCTATTTTATTGCTTATATGAGAATTCCAGCTTTTATCGTTACTCTTGCCGGAATGTTGATTTGGCGTGGTTTAACTATGGTTATTCTAAATGGCCAGACAAAAGCACCTTTTCCAAAATCTTTCCAAGCGATTGCAGCTGGGTATTTACCAGGAAGAGATATTCGAATTGGGGGATTAAATGTCATAGCGCTCGCTTTTGGTATAGTAATTTCAATAGTATTTATTTTTCTTGTGCTTCAAAATAGAAAAAATCAGAAAAAGTATGATTTTGGTGCTGCTCCTTTATGGGCTGATATTGTAAAAATTTTATTTATCATTGTTGGAATAAACTTATTAACAATTAGTCTAGCCAATTACAATGGTATTCCAATTATTCTTATTCTTCTGGTGTTCCTTATAACTATTTATACGTTCCTGACTCAACGAACGATTATTGGTCGTCATATTTATGCACTTGGTGGAAATGAAAAAGCAGCTCAACTTTCTGGCGTAAAAACCAAAAAAGTCATGTTCCTCGTATATACAAATATGGGACTTCTCTCTGCTCTTGCAGGACTTGTTGTCGCAGGACGACTTAATGCAGCTACCCCAAAGGCTGGAACCATGTTTGAACTTGATGCTATTGCATCGTGCTTCATTGGTGGTGCGAGTGCAAGCGGAGGCATTGGGACTGTAATTGGTGCTATTGTTGGTGGTCTTGTTATGGGTGTTTTGAATAATGGAATGTCAATTATGGGAGTAAGTGTAGACTGGCAACAAACAATCAAAGGCCTCGTTCTTTTAGGCGCAGTATTGTTTGATGTTACAACAAAGAATAAGGGAAGAAACTAACGTAATATTCTCGTTCAAGTAAATCTACCACTCTAACAGCATAGTCTATTAGGGTGGTATTCTTTATAACTGAATTATTTCTTCATTCTCTATTGCTGTATTCAACAAATTCTGCAAGTTCAATTCTTTATAGTGTTCTTTCATTATAGATAGATCTGGTTTTACTAGAGGGTGTTTTGGACTAAATAGTACACAGCAATCATCATAAGGAAGAATAGAGGTTTCAAAGGTTCCTATCTTACGACTTACCTTTATAATATCTTCTTTATCTAAACCAATAAGAGGTCTAAAAACTGGAAGAGTTGAAATACTATCAGTAAAGGAGAGAGCTTCTAAGGTTTGACTTGCGACTTGGCTTAATGCTTCTCCTGTTATGATTGCTTTGCAATTATTTTGTGAAGCAACAATATTAGAGATTTCCATCATCGCAGCTCTCATTAGAAGAGTCTGTTCTTCTTCTCTCCCTCTCTCTTTTATTTCCAACTGAACATCTGTAAATGGAATAATATGCAATCTGATTCCCTCAAGAAAGGGATTCAATATAGTTGCTAAACTGATGACCTTCTCTTTTGCTTCATCACTTGTATACGGAAAGGCATGAAAATAGATAGCTTCTTGATGAAGTCCCCGTTTTGCCATAAAGAAAGCAGCAACTGGAGAATCGATTCCTCCACTTAACATAAGCATTGCCCTACCTGCAGACTTTACAGGAAGTCCTCCTTGTCCTTTCACTTCATATGGATAGATATAGACTTTATCTCTCACTTCTACCTTTACTACACAATCTGGGTGATGAACATCAACTTTAAGTTCACTGTAAGATTCTAATAAGACATGCCCAACCTCTCTACTTATTGCATATGAATCAAAGGGAATGATTTGTCTCCTCTCACTGTCTCAACTTTGAAGGTTTTTATATCACTGGGTCTTTTATCATCAGCCATGATGAGTATTGCTGCTTCGGTGATTGAATCCATATCTTTGTTACAGGTAATAGCAGGAGAGTATCCCACAATGCCAAAAGTAGAGTTAAGAACATCATAAATATGCTCTATGGGACATAATGGATCTACTTCGAGATACATTCTTCCTTTTTGTTTCATCAATCGATTTTTATACGGTTTAAGTTTATATTTAATATTTTGTTTTAAGAGTACTTTCAAAATGAGATCTATTTTGTTTTTGAGAGATATTTCTCCGAGACGGATAAGAAAAAGGTGATGGATCATAACTATATAATTTCCTTTACATGTGATGGGTGTTGATAATGTTCTCTATAGCAACGGTAAGATCAATTATGTCTTGATCTGTATGGTGATGATTAAAAGAGATTCGATATGCACCTTTTAATAGTTGAGGTCTGAATCCTGTGATTAATGGATGAAAATGTTCTCTACTTTGGCTGTTATTCGAACAAGCAGAAGCAGATGATACACTAAATCCTTCTGTATCGAGTAATCTGGTGATTACTTGTGATGGAATGAAAGGGGATGAGAGGGTAACGATTGAGCTTACATACGAATACTTCTTTTCTCTTAATACTTCTACATTTCTGATGTTCTTTATTCTTTCTAAGAGCAATGTGTGTAGATCTTTCATGTGAGAAAGGGAAGCATCAAGATGAGTTATGGTTTCATGAAGGCAATAATTGAATGCGCTAATGGACGGAAGGTTTTCTGTGCCTCCTCTCATACCCATTTCTTGATTTCCCCCTCTTGAAAGGGGTTTTAGCAAAGAATTCTCTTTTAAGTAAAGAAGACCAATACCTCGGGGACCTTCAATCTTATGGGCGCTCATGCTTGCCGAATCGATACCAAGATCTGTGATTGAGAATTTCATCTTTCCAATAGACTGTGCAATATCGACATGAAAATGAATCGATGTAGAAAACTCTTTCTCTTTTTGTGCAATGACTTCCTTAATTGTGTTAATTGGTTGAATACTTCCGAACACATTATGTGTTAATAGTGAAATTATCATTAAGGTGTCTTTCGTAATCTTACTATTCAGATCTTCTACATCAACAACACCATGAGGAGCTTTTACCCACACCCATTCAAAGCCTCTTTCTTCTAAAAATACACGATATTGACTAATAGAGGCATGTTCTAAAGCACTCACTATAATACGTCCTTTTCTCCGTTTCCAAAGAAGAGAATTTAGGACAATAGCATTAGATTCACTCGCTCCACTTGTATAGAAGACTGATTGTATCGGGATATCTAATAATGAAGAGGTCGTATCTCTTTGTTCTTCTAAAAAGAGTGGGCTAGTTTTCCAACACTGTGAGAACTTGAAGGATTTGCAAAGAAATTTCTTGCTGTATAAGAATATCTCTCAATTGCCCCTTCACTCATTTTTGTGGTACTAGCTACATCAAAATAGTGATTTGTCATAATCTCTATTGTCGTAAAAATTGGAATGTTATACAAGACCTCTCTTGTATGAATGATTAATAATGAGTATATACTCTATGTATGGAAAAATAATTTACTGTCAATTAAAAGGTATTACCACTAAGGTATCTATTTCAAAGGACATTAGGGAAGTCTTAGCGGAAATAACAGAAATTTCTGGAAAAAAAACTCTTTATTGCAGATGAGAATACCAAGCATGTACTTGGCGATAATAATGACATAATTCTTCTTCCTCCTGGAGAAAAAGCTAAAACATTAGAATCTGTTGAGTATATTATCACTCAAGCAAGGATGAGAGGATTTAGCAGAGATGATACCTTTGTTGCCGTAGGTGGAGGTGTTATTTGTGATATTACTGGATTCGCTTCTTCACTTTATATGAGAGGAGCAGGTCTTATACTGATTCCAACAACACTTCTTGCTCAAGTGGATGCCTCAGTAGGGGGAAAACTGGAGTTGATTTTGATAATAGTAAGAACTTCATTGGAACATTCTACCCGGCACAAAAAGTATATATTAGTGTCGATACACTCAATTCGTTACCTGATAATGAATTTAAGAATGGATTAGGTGAAGTCTTAAAACATGCACTGTTAGATAATACATTAGATGTGTATAATTTGCTAATTTCTCAAAAAGAACTCATTCTTAGTAGAGATAAGAATGCCTTAATTGAGATGATTAGTGCATCATTAAAAGTAAAAATTCATTATATTGAACAAGATCCAAACGAAGAAAAGGGAATTAGAGATGCCCTTAATCTAGGACATACTTTTGCTCATGCCCTTGAAAGTGTTGGAAATCTTACTCAATTCTCTCATGGAGAAGCCGTTGCATGGGGTGTGATAAAATCTCTCAAACTTAGTAGATCATTACATCTTTGTGAAGAGGATTTTGCTTCTACCTATATATCGTTATTCAATGAATATAGGTTTGATGTCACCTACCAAGTGAGTGATATTCCACTGTTCTTATCTTCACTCGATCATGATAAGAAAAGAAGAGAAGGGAAGGTTCGTTTTATCGTCATGAAAGGGCAGGGAGAACCCCTCTTACTCCCATTAGAGAAAGAGGAGATTATTCCATTTCTTTAGAATTGATCAAATAGACGTAGTAGTTCTTCAAACTTCTTTTTTACCAGCATGGACTCTTTAGGGAATGCTTCAACAGAGATTTCATCAACTAGCTGACCTAAAGCATATAGTGAGATATCGAGGGCATCGAAGGCATCTTTGTTTGTTTCAAATCGATAATAGCCATTCCCTTTGTATCAAGAAGGACAAAATAAAGATTCTTATTTCTATTCTTTAGTTCTGTGAGTGATAAGATGATATCTAAATGGGCAACGAGTGCAGAAGGGGAAAAACTAGAGAATCCACCTTTTGGAATTTCCTTTAGAATTTCTTTATTTTCATCGATGAGATGAGAAACCTGAGCTATTTCGACTAACGTGGAACCAAAATGGACGAAGGAATCATGAAAGAGTATCGTTGCTAACGTATTTTTGATTTTGCTTTTACCATTGTTCAATTTATAGTAGATTGCTTTTGCATCTTGTAAAGGAATCGCAGCTACTACTTTTTTCCCTTTCTTTGAACTTATGGCAGGATATCTGGTACCGAAAAGAGAGACGGTCTTGCTCTCAATCTCTTGTTCTTTTCCCTTTTTAGAAGATTTTTTGTCTCTTTGACATCACCACCACTACGAGCTAATTCTTTTCTGAGAGATGGATTTATCTGATCTAACCACTCTTTTTTTAGTGGAGATACACTACGAGCATACATTTTACTCGTCATCACTATCTCTCCAGCTAACAGATATTGAGGAAGTTGTCTAAACCAAGAGGATCCTGGATGAATGAATATTTTCTGTGCAGTAGCACTATGGTACATATTTCTTGTATCTTTTTGACAAACAAATTGTAGTAATCCAGCAGCTAAGCAGATAAGAAAGTCCTTCTTGCTTCCCCCTTTTGTTATAGGGATTCCGTAAGATGATACAATCTGACTGATTTGTTCAACGACATGAAATATTTCCATCATAGAAGGAAAATCTAAATAATGCTTTTGCAATAATTCTCTTTCTCTTTTGCCCCTTTAATCTGTTGCATCTGATAATAGATAGTAAGGTAAGAGATAAAATCACCATCTTCACTTTGAAATGATTGGTGAGCGGCTCTTGCTGCATCTATTTCATCAGGTGGGAGGAAGAAAGGAGTTTTGCTTGAAATAAAGGATATTGCAATGATTACTTCCTCTAAGACTTGAACATAATTAAGCATCGCTTCAACTATCACTCTTGAGTGGCGTGGAGAAAGAGGGAAGCGCACCATATATTCACCTATTGCAGTGAGGCCTCTAGCTGAATCAATGGCACCAATGAAACGTAGTGTCTCTTCAGCACTTTTGATTGCACGTTGTTTTGGTTTTGTGATAAAAGGAAACTTCTCATATTCAAATATACCTAATTCCGACATTCTTAACACTACTTCTGATAAATCTGTTCTCAGTATTTCTTCAAGGCCAAACTCCGGTCGATTTGTATAATCGCTCTCACTATAGATCCTATAACATTCTCCAGGGCTTGTTCTTCCTGCTCGTCCAGCTCTTTGTTCACACGAAGAACGACTAATTGGGAGAGTCACAAGAGAGGATGTAAAATCTTTTTGATTATAATAATTCACTTTTGCTATTCCAGAGTCTATCACTGTTTTGATTCCATCAATGGTAACACTCGTTTCAGCAATATTTGTAGCTATTACGACTTTCGTTTTTCCTTTAGGGGTTGGGATAAAGACTCTTTCTTGCTCTTCTTTAGATAATCTTCCATATAAAGGATAAATAATAAGATTCTTTTTTACTGAACTTGCTTCTAGCTGACTCATACAGTTTTTAATATCTGCTTCACCTGGCAAGAATATGAGGATATCTCCTGATGTTTTAGTGGTACTCGTGGTTACTATATGTTCAATTACATCGAATATTTCGTATCTATCTCTCACGTTCTGCAATGGTTTATAATGGATATCAACATTATGAATACGAGCTTTAATACTAATAATTGGGGCATTGTTGAAAAAATCACTAAATATTTTGGTATTAATAGTAGCAGAAGAGACAATTACTTTAAAATCTTTTCTCACCTTTACAATATTTAACAGAAGTCCTAGCACAAAATCTATATTGAGAGATCTTTCATGAGCTTCATCAACTAATATGACAGAATATTGAGAGAGAAGGGGATCTGCTTTTAATTCCATAAGCAGTATCCCATCAGTCATAATTTTTAATCGAGTATTAGGTGTTGTTGTATCACTAAACCTCATTTTAAAACCAACAAAGGATTCCTGATCATCTATTTGGCGTTTAATGAAATCACAGACTGAAAGAGTCGCAATTCGTCGAGGTTGAGTAATACCCACCATCTTCTCTTGAGTGTATCCACTTTCATGAAGAATGAGGGGTATCTGTGTCGTTTTACCACTACCTGTGGGACTTTCTACGACGACTACTTGATGCGATGTAAGTGCTTCAAGTATTTCACCTCTGTGTTGATAGACAGGAAGGTGTTGCATTGTAAACATGTGTTATAGCCCTTTATGTATAGTGGCCGCAATTGAAGTTGACGAATGATGAGTAGAATCAGTTCGAGAAGAGAGTTCTCGTAACGTGTACGGTTTCTCTTCGTGTATAAATAACCCATAGGGGATATTATTTTGTCCGGCGTATTTAAATTGAGCATTAATTTTTTTGTTTGAAGGTATACATCTACACGGATTCCAAATTCTCTTAATTCTTTGGCTATTTTTTGGTATTCTATGTTCAATTTCTCTTCTGTATTAAAAATAATCACATCCGCACTTGAATTTTTTTCGAAGAAGGGGCTTCCTAATTCTTCTAGAGCACTAAGCAATCTATCAAGTCCAATGGAAGAACCAACTCCAGGAAGACTCTCTTTTGTATAGAGTGAAGCTAGATCGTTATAACGACCTCCTGAACAAATAGAACCAATTCCAGGTAAATCATTAAGAAATGTTTCATAGACAATCCCCGTGTAATAATCGAGTCCACGTGTAATTGATGGGTCAATGATAATTGAAGTTGCCATATCTTGTTCTACTAAGGTGTTATATATCTCAAAAAGGCGAATAGAACTTTCACATTCTCCTCCTGCTTCCTTGGTAAGTCTTTTAATCGTTTCAAAAGGATCTTCACCTTCAACGGGGGTGATGAATTGAATGATTTTCTTAGCTTTTTCTTCATTTTTAACAATTTCGGTTAATAGTACGATAGTCTCATGTTCTCCAATCTTTCTCACTTTATCTACTGTACGAAGAATTTCTACACTGAATGGAGTGAGGGCATGGAAATCTAAGAAAGCATTAAATAGTCCTCTATGATTTATATGTATTGATACATTCTTTAACTTTAGTGCCAATAGGGATGAGTACATCATCATCAATATTTCAACATCACTTGAAGTATTATCAATACCGACAATATCAAAATCACATTGATAGAATTCACGATATCTCCCTTTTTGAGGGTTCTCACCTCTCCATACTTTATTGATATGGTAACGTTTAAAAGGAAGAGCAAGTTCATTGTAGTGTTGGGCCATGAAACGAGCAAAAGGGACTGTAAGGTCAAACCTTAGGGCAACATCACGTCCACCATTATCTGCAAAGTGAAATATTTGCTTATCAGTTTCTCCTCCACCTTTACCAAGTAGAACCTCTGTATATTCGAGTACGGGAGTATCTATCGGGACAAACCCATATGTGGAAAATGTGTTTTCTAAGAGTGAAATAATCTGTTTTTTTACAATTTCTTGGGAGGGAAGTGAATCACGAAACCCTTTAAGTACTTTGCTTTGAATCATCTAAAGTTTAGCTCCTGTTGCAATTTTTACTAAATTAGTATAATAATTTTATTGTAAACAAATCCTGTATAAACTGCAATAAGATAACCTAGTAGGACTAATTAATGCGAACACGCTATAAAAAAGATCATCGTGGAATAAACGTTCCCATAGCGAATGTATATGACCAAGGAGAACACCACATTAAGACAGAAGATGTTGATGGTGATGCATTATTTATCATAAAAAAAACTCCAAGCTAATGGTGCTAGTGCATATATAGTAGGAGGAGCGGTAAGGGATTTACTTCTAAACAAAAGACCAAAAGATTTTGATATAGCAACAAGTCTTTCTCCTCGACAAGTTCAAAAACTTTTTTTATAATGCTCGAGTAATTGGAAAAAGGTTTAAGTTAGTCCATATAACATACAGAGACAAAATCATTGAGGTCTCTACATTTCGCTCCGGTGTTGAAACTCCTGAAGTTCCATCTGACATCTATGGAACAATAGAGCAAGATGCAAAAAGAAGAGATTTTACTTTGAATTCCCTTTACTTCAATCCAATTGATGGACAAATTCTTGATTTCAATAAAGCAATGCAAGATATTGCAAAAAAAAGAGTAAAATCTATTCTTCCTTTACATGAAAGTTTTATTGAAGATCCTGTAAGAATGATTCGAGCAGTAAAGTATTCAGTTACTACTCAATTTTCACTCTCCTTTGATGTTCGACGAGCGATAAAAAGAGATGGAGCGAATTTAAGTAGAATTTCTAGTAGTAGAATTACGGAAGAAGTGATAAAGATATTAAGTAGCGGAGCTTCTTCAAAAATCATTGAACAACTTCAAAAGAATAAGATTCTTCTGTATATCCTTCCTTCCATTTCTCTATCATCTTCATTTAATGAAGTTCTTCAATCACTTTCTTCTCTTGATAAAAAAATTGAACAGGTACACGCAGGTCAGTTAGATAGGGTAGAAAGGAGTGAGATGCTCTCAGCTCTTGTTTCCCCTTTATTGGTGTGCGAACAAGGCGAAGAAGAGGAAGACAAAGAGTTTTTCATAAGAATGTTCTCTCTCACAAAAGAGCTCATTCATCCGATTACCCCAGCTAATTATGATGTTGAGCAGTGTTGTGCTTCGATTTTGAAGGAGAAAGGATGTGTTGTGTTATCTTCATGGTATAAAGCAAGAAAACCAGTCTATATACCAGGAAGAGTTGTTGATAGCAAGAAAAGCAAAAAATTTAATAAGGGACCTCGATTTAAAAGAGGGGGAAGAAGTAAGAAACCTCTTACCTAATTATTATCCCCATTCTTCAATCTCCAGATTTACTCCAGCTACAAAAATTCCCCCGTATTTTTCCAAAGACTCTCCAATATAATCTTGAAGTTCTTTAAGTGTTGAAGAAATTTGATGTTTCATAGGAACTCGTAACTTTACTGTGAGGTTATATCCTTCTGGGTCAATCTTCATACTCACCTTTTTCACTTTAATCATATGGTCAAATTCATCAAGAGTATGTATGACCATTTGAGTGAGAGCTGCTTCACTCATAGTAATTTTCCCATATTTACTAAATTCAGGGCGTACAATTTGTTTTTTTCGAAAGCTCTTTGTTTTTTCCATGGAAGTTGTGATTTATTTTTAAAGAAGACTCTCATTGAATCATACACAATTTGTGGATAATTTCGAGTGATCTCAATGGTTGGGACTGGAATGACGTGTTTACCCTCGGTGAATCGAATTCTCATTGCAGTTTCAATCTCTTCTTTTGAGGCGATATCTTCAATTCTAAAAATCTTCTCAGGTTCAGGAAGTTTTAGACGAGAAGCAATTTTATATACCATTTTTTCACTCGTTCCAATAATCATAATTCTATGATACTTTTCACTCTGTAAGGCGGCAACAGTCTCTCTCATATGATCATCATCATCAAATAGAGCAGTTTTACAGCAGTGAGAAAGTTTTGTTCCCTCTTTGCAGATCTCCCTGCAATGAAGCGGTCCCCTTTTATTAAGAGTCCATCATCGATTAATAATTCGATATTATGTTTTTGAGCAACGAGTTTGGATCTAAAACTTTTGCCAGTTCCGCTCTTTCCTACCAAAGCGTATACTTTCACTCCTTTTAGTTTCCAAAAAACGTAACGGAAAATACGGTTCATATTTACTGTTATACCCTTTTTCAGTTACAATAGAAAGACGTTCTAGCAAGAACCTATAAATTGTTGTATACATAATAGGTGAAATTCCCACGTCTCATGGAAAGGAGTTATTCAACATGTACAAAATACCGACTTTTCGAAAGGGTGGTATCCACCCAGCCGGAATGAAGCACTTGAGTCAACATCAATCAGTTGAGACCTTGCCTCTACCAAATGAATTGATAGTACCTTTTAGTCAGCATCTAGGTGCCCCTGCTAATCCGTTGAAAAGAAAAAGGTGATGCAATAACTATGGGTGAAAAGATAGGAGAAGCCTCTTCTTTTATATCAGCAGATATTCACGCCCCATTAAAATGGAGTCATTACTGAAATAAGAGAAGTAACGTTAATGAATAGTATTACCTGTAATGCTTATGTCGTTAAAGTTGACGAAGAACATCCTCAAGTAGAGTTTACTACCCATTATCCATATAAAGACCTTTCTTCAAGTACGTTGCTGACGATGGTGAAGGATATGGGAATTGTGGGTACCGGAGGAGCAACGTTTCCAACTCATGTAAAATTATCTGTTCCTAAGGGTAAACATGTCGATAACCTTGTAATCAACGGAGTAGAGTGTGAACCCTACCTTACTAGTGACCACCGATTGATGCTTGAACATGCAGATGAAGTCCTTGAAGGCATTCTCATTGCTTCTCAAATAGTTCAACCAAAAAACATCATCATAGGGATAGAGAATAATAAAAAAGATGCAATAGAACTATTAAGAAATAAGATTGCAGAAAAAGGGTACTCTATTGAAGTCATTGCTCTTAAAGTAAAATATCCTCAGGGAGATGAGAAACAACTCCTTAAAGCAACAATTAACAGAGAAATTCCTTCAGGGAACTTCCTTTGGACGTTGGCGCTGTTGTGTTAAATGTGGGAACTTCTTTTGCCATCTATGAAGCTGTTGTATTACATAAACCTCTCATTGATAGAGTTATTACAGTAAGTGGAGAAGCAATGAATGAGAAGAAAAATATAAAAGCTCCTATTGGGACAAAGATTGCGGATCTTATCTCATACTGTGGTGGGACAAGCGATACAATTGAGAAAATGGTTGCAGGTGGTCCATGATGGGGTTTGCTTTTTATGATGACCAAATTCCTGTGTTAAAAGGAACGAGTGGTATTTTAGCTCTTCCCCAGAAAAAACGGATGACACAAACTCCATGTATTTCATGTGGGAAATGTATAGCTGCCTGTCCTATGGGCCTTCAACCAACACGACTTTATCGTCTTATTGAACATAGAGAATATGAGCAAGCAATGAAGTTGAATTTAATGGATTGTAAAGAGTGCGGATGTTGTTCTTTTTCATGCCCTGCTCATCTTCCGTTAGTCCATGGCATGAAGCTTGGAAAAAAAATTGGGGAGGAAGTAAGTGGCTGAACATAAACTTATCGTTTCATCATCACCTCATGTGTATTCAAAAAATAACACATCATCAATAATGTGGAATGTTTCGATTGCACTTCTTCCTGCTTCACTTTGGGGTATCTATGCATTTGGGTTTAGAGCTCTATTAGTGCTAGCAGTGAGTATTGTCAGTTCGGTGGTTGTAGAATGGGCATTATTAAAAATTAGTAAAGATGCAAGTGTAAAAGATGGCTCTGCTTTTTTAACAGGACTTCTCATTGGATTGAATATGCCAGTAGATGTGGCTCTTTTTGTTCCGGTCCTTGCTTCAGCATTTGCCATATTTGTAGTAAAATGGTCTTTCGGTGGTCTTGGTGCTAACTGGATGAATCCAGCCCTTGCAGGAAGAGTGTTTGTATTCTTCTCCTTCACTGGATTGATGAATACCTATAGGCTTCCTCGAACCTTAGCTCCTTATGCGATAGATGCTTCTAGCAGTGCAACAGTACTCTCTCAGATTAAAACAAGCGTCGCTGACGGTGTCGCTCCTTTAATGAGTAGTACAGAAATTCTAAGTACGACAGGATATCCCTCTACTCCATTTGCTCAAAATATTAGTGGGTTCTTCTCATCCATTAATCTTAATGTGAGTGAATATACTATTGATGCATTTTTTGGGAATATCCCAGGATGTATTGGAGAGGTATCGGCATTCTTGCTCATTATTGGTGGTATCTATTTACTTATGAAGAAGATTATTACCTGGCATATTCCTCTCTCGTTTTTAGGGTCTTTTGCACTATTCGCTTGGGTCTTTGGAGGGCTCCGTAATTCTATGGGTCTCTTTAGTGGAGATTTCGTCCTTCAAGTCTTTAGTGGTGGGATGATTATTGGAGCCGTGTTCATGGCAACTGATATGGTAAGTTCTCCTGTTACTCATAAGGGTATGATTATCTATGGTATTGGTATTGGCTTTTTCTCATTCCTATTACGTTATTTCGGATCCCTTCCAGAATCAGTTTCTCTAGCAATCCTTTTAGTGAATATCTTTGTGCCAACTATTGACCGTTATATTATGCCAAAACGATTTGGAGAAGTTTTCAAACAGCTAAGAAGAAGAAAGAAGGTGAAAGCATGAAAAAATGATAATTACTGGAATCACCTTAGCTCTTATTGCTGCTGTTGCAGCAACAGCACTCGCACTGATTAATTCGGTTACTGCTCCAAAAATCGCAGAATATGAAGCTCAGGTGGTATTAGATACCTTAACTGAAGTAGCTAGTGGGTATGATATAAAAGAGAGAGTCGAAGTCGATGATGATGTTATGGTAACAGGGTATTATCCAATTCATAAAAATGATTCTTTAGAGGGATACATACTCTCTTTAGTTGGTAATGGTTACGGTGGTAAATTTACACTCATGGCTTCATATAAAGTGGATGGGTCTGTCATTGATGCAAGAATGTTAAGTAATAGCGAAACTCCTGGATTAGGGAAAAAAGCTGAAAAACCTGAATATATGGAAAAATTTCAGGATACTGGGTCAAAAGAACATCCCGTTCCAATAAAAAAGGTGAATTAGACGAAGATGATGCCGATAGCGTGAGTGGAAGTACTATTACCTTTAGTGCTGTTGGAAAACACTAGAGGCGGGGTCTACATATGTTAAAGAAAAGGGGATAAATAATGGCTCAAAATAAAGTTGCTATAGTAAGCAAAGGGTTGTTTAAAGAAAACCCTGTATTTATTCTCATGTTAGGGCTTTGTCCCACATTAGGCGTCACTACTCAAGTGATTAATGCTCTTGGTATGGGAGCTGGTGTAATATTTGTCCTTATATTCTCAAATATCTTTGTTTCTTTATTAAAGAATATTATCCCACCTAGTGTACGAATTCCTTCTTATATTGTCATTATTGCAGCGTTTGTAACGATTGTAGAGATGGTGATGCATGCCTATGCTCCAAGTATCTATCAATCTCTTGGAATATTTTTACCTCTTATTGTAGTTAATTGTATTATCTTAGGGAGAGCAGAAGCATTTGCTAATAAGAACACCATAGTTGATTCATTTCTTGATGCAGTAGGAATGGGTCTTGGGTTCACTATTGCTATTCTCATTATTGCTCTTATAAGAGAAGTCTTTGGTTCTGGAACCATTACACTCTTCGCTGTCGGTGGATTTGATGGAGTGATAAGAATTCCTTTATTATACACATACCCAGTAAGAATCTTTACCTTAGCTGCAGGAGCTTTACTGTTAATGGGATATTTAAAGGGATTCTTTGAGTGGTTTTCAAAAAGGAAAGGGGGTAAGACATTATGATCTATATTGGCCTGTTTATAACGTATATATTTATTAACAACTTCATATTGACTCAATTTTTAGGATTGTGCCCTTTCATTGGAGTTTCAAAAAATAGTGAATCTGCTATTGGTATGGGAATGGCTGTTACCTTTGTAATGGGCATTGCTTCAATAATTACCTATTTAGTTTATCATTTATTATTGTTACCATTGAATTTAACATATTTGCAAACTCTAAGTTTTATTTTAGTTATTGCATCCCTAGTTCAATTTGTAGAGATGGTTATTCAAAAGAATTCTCCAAGTCTCTATCAGGCATTAGGAATATTTCTTCCTCTTATTACAACGAACTGTGCAGTTCTTGGAATTGCATTGATTAATATTACGAGTGGATATAATTTAATGCAAAGTTTTGTTGCAGGAGTTGCAGCTGGGCTTGGATTTACCTTAGCACTTGTGTTAATGAGTAATATTAGAGAACGTCTTGATTTGCATCCTGTGAGAAAGGCTTTTCGAGGTGTCCCTATTGCCTTTATTAGTGGAGGCTTAATGGCTCTTGCTTTTATGGCATTTGACAAATCCCTATTAACCAATCTTTTAGGATAATACTGTTATGAATATATTATATGCTTTTTTAATTATCGCCTCTCTCGGACTCGCTCTCGGTGTTGCTTTAGCTGTCGCTGCAAAGAAATTTGCTGTAACTAAGGATGCGAGAGCAGAACAGATTCTTACTGTACTACCGGGTGCAAACTGTGGAGCGTGTGGATATCCAGGATGTGCCGGGTACGCTACAGCGTTATCGAAAGGAACTGCTGAAAATGGATTATGTAGCCCAGGAGGTGCGAAAACCACCAAGTTAGTAGCATCTATTTTAGGCGTTGAAAGTAGTGGGACAAGTGAAAAAATGGTAGCTTTTGTCCATTGCAAAGGTCATGCTGGAGTAAGTGCTCAGGACTTTGAATATGAGGGACTCACTGATTGTAATGCAGCCCATTTACTCTTCAAAGGAGAGGCAAGTTGTAAATATGGATGTCATCATCTAGGTTCTTGCATAAGTGTGTGCCCAACAAGTGCAATTTATAAAGATGATATTGGAAATGTTGTTGTTGATCCTGAATTATGTATAGGATGTAAAAGTGCACCCTTGTATGTCCTACTCAAGTTATTAAGATGATTCCATACAGAGGAAGTCATGTTGTTGCTTGCAATAACCATGATAAAGGGGCAATTGTGAGAAAAATCTGTAGTGTTGGATGCATTGCCTGTAAAATTTGTGAAAAAAAATATCCAGCTTCTGGGTGTGTAGTGACAGACAATTTGTCTGTAATAGATTATTCTAAACCAAGCGATGAAATTGAAGGTGCAGCTGCTGCCTGCCCTACAAAGTGTATTATAGCAGCCCATTAAGGTATTTTCTTTATGATATGTGGCGCATACAGTCAAATAGCTCCAGGAACACCCTCTTCGATTATGGAAAGTCTTCTCAGTGAAGTCTATAAACCTGTACTCACCTATATATATCAGCATCCTGAAATGAAAATTCATTTTTTCTTATCAGGAGCAGTTTTGGAGTGGTTTGAATTACACCATCCTGAAATTAATATGCTTATTGCTGATCTCGTAAAGAAAGAACAACTTGAGATGTTAACAGGAGCTTATTATCAACCACTATTATCTCTTTTACACCCAAAAGATAGATCTAGTCATATAGAAGCTACTACCACGTTCATTCGTAAACGATTTGGGAAAAGGCCGAAAACAGTATGGTTATTTAATCAAATGTGGTCTCCTAACTTCGTCTCTACACTTCACCTTTGTTCTGTTGACCGACTTCTCATTTCGACCTATAACACAGCGACAAAAAACAGAATATATTGATGAGCCATTTGTTATGCAAGATATTGGCAAGACTATTGAAGTATTTCCAATTAATCACCATATAGAAGAGATGTTTGATAAATTTAGAAACAATGAAATTGGTTATGATGAATTAAAACAACAATTACAATCAATTGATATTTCTCACAAAAATTCAACAGATGTTGTCATGCTTAATTTAGATCATCTTTATCAGGCGAGCAACAATTGTCCATCCAAACCATCACCTCTTTCGTTATTTGAAATGGTTTGTGATAAAGTACACAATAGCCAAAAGAAACCTCAGCTATTAAATAGCTATCCTTTATGGAATCATGCTCACAAAAGAGGATACCTACTTACCGGATGGTATGGGAATGATTCTACTCGACATGAATTGATGTGTGTGAATGAAATGCTCACAACATATGAGCAGTTGCAACACCTTTATGGTAGATTAATCTATGTTTCAGAGCTAGCTCGTTTATATAAGAAGAACAAAGATGTAAGAAAGAGAGTTGAGAGCCTGATCATGAAAAGTCAAAGTGGAGGGCCTTTTGTATTAGACTCTTCTGGTGGCTGTTACCGTCCAGAATATAGACAGTATGTGTATAAACACCTTAATGAAGCTGAGAAATTAATTAGTCAGTATGAGCCAGTTTCTTATCCTAGAGAGGTAGACATTGATGCAGATGGCCATAATGAAGTAATCCTGAAAAGCAGAAACCTCCTTGCTATCATCCATAGTAAAGGGGGAGCGTTAAGTGAGTTAAATTACCTCCTACCGGGTGGAATTATGGTGACACTTTTAGTGGATCAACTAAAGATATTACAAGAAATTCACTTCACTCCATAAAAGATGGAGCTGCTCAACATATATTCAATGATGTGTTACTCCCTTACACTATCAATGATGTAAGTACCTATGATAAACAGAAAGGTTTTGATACAGGCACATTCTACTGGCCTTTAGTTGTCGACGAGAAGGTGGGAGAGGTCGCTTCTTCATTGGAACTAGAACATGTACCATTCTCCATTGGTCATATTGGAATTAAAAAAAACGTACCAATTAAAAAGCAGTTCAGTTGTCGTTCAATATACCATCACAAACTTGGGGGAACATACATCAAAAGGAACTTTTGCAACAGAAATGAATATTTCTCTTGGCCGTCAGCAAATGCAAAAACAACTTTATACAGTTGAAAAAAGTAGAAATAGAATCTTAAATGATGACAATAAAGTATTCTCAAACCTAAACAATTTTAGAATATCTGATGAACATAATAAAACAATGTTGTCTATAGCCACTGATATTAGGTTTACCTTATTTAAAGATGAGAGTATTGTCGACATTACTACAATGATGGGAAAAGAATCGTTGTATCAATATTCTCTATTCTTATTAACCACTCCTTTGATCTTAAAAGTGGAGAATCAAAAAAATGGACTATCGGATGGAGATTAGAGAAAAGGGCAGTAAGACAACAGAAAAAGGAGTTAGCATGAACATATCACAACAACAATTGTTTGATACCATAAAAGAAGAAGCCTTTGACGTATGGAGGGGACTTTGACCCCGATTCTTTACAACAAAAGATTGAAACATTAGAAAAAGAGACTCAACAAGTAGATTTTTGGAATGACAAAAATCGTGCTGAGAGTGTATTTAAAGAACTTAACGATATAAAAGAGATATACTCTCCTTGGAAAGAACTTATAGATGAAATACAAAACGTTGATGAACTTATTTCTCTTTACAGTGACGAAGATGATAGTGAGATCGAAGAAGAGGTTAATCAACAAATCCTCGAGTTAGAACATATTTATCGTCCTCTTAGATTGAAAACCTTATTATCTGGAAAATATGATAAGAATGATTGTTTTTTATCAGTACATGCCGGAGCTGGTGGAACAGAGGCATGCGATTGGGCAAGTATGCTCATGAGAATGTATTTAAGATGGTGTGAGAGAAATGGATATAAAGTAGATATCATTGACATCCTTGAAGCTGAAGGTGGTGTAAAATCTGTTACGATGCAAGTGAAAGGCAATTATGCTTATGGATATTTGCAAGGAGAAGCTGGAGTTCACCGATTAGTGCGAATTTCGCCCTTCGACTCAAATAAACGTCGACACACATCATTTACCTCAGTCTATGCATCTCCTGTGATTGAAGATGACGTTGATGTATCAATAGACCCTTCAGAGTTACGAATTGACACGTACCGTGCTGGAGGTGCTGGTGGACAGCATGTTAATAAAACGGATTCAGCTGTGAGAATTACCCATCTTAAAACAAATATCGTTGTTGCTTGTCAAAATGAAAGAAGTCAACATATGAATAAAGCGGTAGCAATGAAAATTCTTACTAGCCGTTTATATGAGTATTATAAAGAAGAGCAAGAAAAAGAACATGCTCAATATGCCGTTGAGAAAAAGGAATTTCATGGGGGAATCAGATTCGCTCATATGTATTTCAGCCTTATACTATGGTAAAAGATCACAGGACCAATGAACAGATAGGAAATATTCAAGGGGTTATGGATGGAGATATCTCTTCTCTGATTGAGTCATATTTACAATGGGCAAACAGTGAATAAAAGGAGCTTAGTAGGTGAAACAACGGTTCTATGTACTCTCTATATTTCTTTTTCTAAGCTCAATCACTCTCTTTGCAACACCTCGATATAATGTTGGAATCATCCATAATGTAGCACCTAGCGATCAACACAATATTGAATTCTCTCTTGATTCAATCATCTCTTTTTTCCTATGTTTGAAGCAACCAAGAGAAGAAAAGAATCGGTATCCTATAGAAAAACAAGAGAAATTGAATTACAAGAAGTAAAAGCCCAAAATGAAGCAATAAAAATGGGCAAACAAAGTTCCTCAATACCACAAGAAATTTCATTAGTTGAAAGTGATACCTTTGACGTACATTATACCTTAATTGATGCTTCTCTCTATAATATTGCAACATCAGAATCTTTAGATCCTCTTGTTCTTAATCATCTTTGCCTTGTTAATGATTTAGATGAAATTATTGTTATATCTCTTTTCCCTTTTGATACACTTCATAGACTCACAATTCATTCATTCACTCCTTTTAGTGGGCACATAGATAGAGTGTTTGACAGGCTAATTCCTGAAATAAGTAAGAAAGAATATGAAAAAGTACTTTATAAGAGCTTTTATGGATATGTTTGATAAGAGCAGTTTCATCTTGTTTCTATCTCTTCTTCTATTCCATCACTCAAGATGAGCATTAATAATGGAGCGTTTGAAGATCTTTCTTATATTATGACTAAAGATGATAGTGTGACACTCTCTTTTCAAGCACCAAATTATAACAAATTAACTCAGACAATAGATCTTAGAGAACAAGAAATATATGATCTATCTGTTACCCTTGAGAAATTACCATCTTCCCCAATCCTCATCAATAGCAAGAGGAAAGTAGAAGCAACGTTAAGTAATTCCTTATCTATTGTTCCTCCTTATATTTTTGAATCTCCTACATTCCCATTTACTATATCAATTACTAAGGATGGGTTTAGTTCAAAAAGTATCATCATCGATTCGCCAATTTCTCAGCTAGATATAACTTTGCAACAACAGCATCTTGCATATACTACCATTATTCCTAAAGTACAAGATGCATTTTACTCATCCTTGTTTAGAACTGTATTAATAGCAAGTGCTTCGATTCTTCTATCTTCTTTTCTTCCATCAAGTGAGATTGATGGAGTTAAGACAATACATTCATATATAGGTGGTATCACAATTGTTAGTTCAGTTGAGACAATCTTTCGCTTATTTGATTATTATGAAAAAACTAAGTATAGTATAAAAAATTAATCTTAATTTACAGGACAGTACATATATGAAAAAAAGTTTTGGTTCAAGGCTCAAAACCTTATTTGGAATAAAAACATTTAAACGAAGAGTTTTTGAAGAATTAGAAGATATGCTCATTGAAGGTGATTTAGGTGCTAAAACAGCAATCGAACTTAGCGATGCTCTTAGAGATCAAGCAAAAAAAAGAGAAAATTAAACAAGTGAGTGATCTCCAGCTTACTATGAAAGAGATGCTATATAAAAAAATGAAATCTTCTGTCCCTTCAATCTGCAACCAAGGACCCACTATATTCCTCATTCTTGGAGTAAATGGAGTGGGTAAAACGACAAGTATTGCAAAAATGGCCCATTATTATAAGAAGAAAGGGCATTCTGTGCTCCTTGCAGCAGCAGATACATTTAGAGCAGCCGCTATTGATCAGCTTGAATTACATGCGTCAAGAACTGAAACACGAATAGTAAAACAAAACATAACTCTGACCCAGGAGCTGTTATCTACGATGCGATTGAGAGCGCAAAAGCAAAAGGTGAACAATTAATACTTGCAGATACAGCAGGAAGGATGCACAATAAAGAGAATCTTGTAAGAGAGTTGCAAAAAGTAGATAAGATTATACGTTCTAAAATAACAGAGAAAGAATGTTATAAAAAACTATTAGTCATTGATGCAACTACTGGTCAAAATGGGATATCTCAAGCATCAATGTTTCATGATGCTATTGGTTTAGATGGCCTTATTTTAACAAAATATGATTCTGCAGCAAAAGGGGGCTCGCTTGTGCAAATATGTGAAACACTTCGCCTTCCTATTACTTTTGTTGGAACAGGTGAAAGGTATGAAGATTTGGAAGAATTTTCAATTGATGAATTCCTCAACACCTTACTAGGAATTAATACATGAAATTACAAAAAACTTGTTTTGTGTGTACACTCATTTTGATAAGTATTCAATGTTCACTTAGTGCAGCGTGGTATGAATCAAATATTCTTGGACAGAAGATACGTCAAATTGATGAGAGTGAAAAAACGAGTTTCCCTATATCCTAGAAGAAAAGGTAGAGAATTCTACTATTTCTTCTTCACTGTTTTTCCAAGAAAAGAATATAAAGAATATTGAGGAAATGAGTGATGGTGATAAAAAAACTATAACCATCACAGAATTTGAGAATAATATACAAGAAAGTGTAAAAAACCACCTATTATGATAAAGGGTTACCCATCTCAATTGAAGAAACAATTGATGGTCAACTCTATGAAACTCTCTTTCGTTATGAAAATGGACAGCTAGTTGAAAAAAAAGAGATTACAGATGGGATTATGAATAATCTTATTACTTACTGGAGAAATAGTGATGGTTCTTTAGCCCTTTCTAGAGAAATTCAGTTAGATAAAGAAAATCTTATCTCCTTTTATTCACACGATAAAGATTCAATCATCATCACACAACAAAGTAATGAAGATGTAGTGAAAAAGACTCTCCATCCGTCGTATGTCGTCACCAGTGAATTCAGTGTTGAAGGAAAAACTCTGCAGACACAAAAAACTGAAGTCGATGAACAAGGTAGACTCATTATTAATGAAAAAATAAATGATGATGAAATCCAAACTATATATAGTGTTGATGGAGTGTTGTTAGAAAAGCATATCATTTCATCAACAGATGAGATGCAAAATTTCTTTTATGAATATGATGAAAAAGGAACGTTAATACATTCAACTGAAATTATTACATTACAAAAGGTAGAAAGAATAGAGCGCTATTATACAAATGGAGAACTCAAAAGCAAAACAGAATTTATTGATGAGATGCCCATTAAATCTACTCGTTATAATCAAGATGGAACAAGTATTGTGACTTTGTTTGAAGAAAATCGACCGTATGCTGATGTCACTTATGCTTTAGATGGCAAAAGAGTCCTTAGCATTGAATACCGAAAGGAACAATAATGGTCATCTTACCTATATCCTATAGATACGCATTTTCTTCTAATAATAAGCATAGGGTCGTATCTTTTGTCATTGTAATAGCCCTTGCTATAGGGATGATGGCAATTATCTCAATATTGAGTGTTATGAACTCTCTGCAAGATGAGTTAATTAATGAACTAAAGACCATTGAATCATTTCATATCGAAGTAAGTGAATTAGAGCTTCAACAAGAAGAAGATGTTATTGATACATTGAAATTGATTGATAATGTGATTGGTGTATATCCATATATTGAAACTCGGGTTATCCTTCAGAATCCAGAAAATGGAAATTCTGTTACTTCTAGAATGCGTGGGGTACATGAGTCTCTTTTTAAAGAACAGAATCCTTTAAGTGATCAAATTGTTTTTCTTAAAGATAGTGAACATCCGTTCTCTCTTAAGATGGGGTATTCTTTATATAAGTCGCTTCAAACGAGTGAAGATAAAGATGTCTCGATTTCCTATCTAGGGAAGGGGAAAGCTGTCTCTTTAACACTAAAGACACTCACCGTTCCAATTGGAGGAATTTTCTATTCACCTTTATTAGAATTTGATTCATCTACTTTTTATATTGACCTAGATGTAATAAAAGATGAGATAGGCCGTGAGAAAATTGTCTATGGATTATATTTGGAACAAGATAATGTGCGACATATTCTTGAGGTAAAAGAACGTATTCTCGAAATGTTTCCCGATGCTTCTATTTCAAGCTGGCAAGAGATACATGCCCCATTCTACTCAGCATTATTGTTAGAAAAGATGCTAATGTATCTATTCTTGCTCTGTATATTTGTTATTGTTGCAATTAATATAAAAAATTCTACAAACAGACTCATTCATGCAAAAGAGAGAGAATTAGCCATATTAAGAGCTCTTGGGGCAAGAAAGAACATGGTAAGGACCATAATTATTACATCAAGTATGATTATTACGATTACAGGGGTAACCATAGGTATTATATTAGGAGTTCTTGTGAGTATGAACATTAGATCAATTTTTAGTGTGTTAAATATTGTCTATCACACAATCACTAATCAATATAATATGATGTTCTCTTATCCGATTGAAGCTCAAATTACAGCAGTTGAAATTATGATGATTACAGCTTTTGTCCTAACAATTTTCTTTTATATTTACCTATTTTGGAACAAGAAGGCTTCTTTCTAAAGAGCCTATGGAGATGTTAAACCATGAATGATGTGTTAATGCGACTTGTCGATATAGAAAAAACATACTCTTCGGGAATGAGTACTCTCACTATTTTAGAAAACTTGCATATTGAGATATGTGAAGGAGAGTCGATTGCTATTACTGGGAAAAGTGGATGTGGGAAATCAACACTACTAAATATTGCAGGAGGACTTGATCGACCAACCTCAGGCGAAGTCTATTTTAAACATACTCCATTATCTTCATATAATGACAGGCAGCTTTCTCTTTTTCGCAATATTCATATCGGATTTGTCTTTCAATCACATATTCTTCTAGAAGATTTTAGTGCGCTTGAAAATATTATGATTCCTAGCATGATTAGGGGAGAGAGTAAGAAAAGTGTAACTAATCGAGCAAAAGAGCTTCTCAGAAGAGTTGACCTAGAAGATAGGATGTTTCATCAACCTCAAAAACTAAGTGGAGGAGAGCGCCAGAGGGTGGCAATCTGTAGAGCTCTCATAAACAGTCCAGATATCATTATCGCTGATGAACCCACTGGGTCCCTAGATGAAGAAAGTAGCCATAGTATTGAATCTCTGTTATTTGATATCGTACAGGAAGAGAAGAAAACACTCTTACTTGTTACACATGATCCTTCACTCGCTTCTCGCTGTTCTAAGGTGTATACTCTTAGACATAGAGAATTGGAAGACTATCTATGAAAAGGGATTATTTGTCTTTTACTATCTAAAAAAATTACTCTTTCATAGAGGTATGAGACATTACGAAGCTCTTCGTCTACTCAGGTTTAGTATTCTCATTATTATACTCATGATACCGCTTATTTTAAGTCTCATCTTTGCTGATGGCATGATTGATGGTATCACCTCAAAATATATTCTTCTCCAAGATGGGCATATTCAACTTTTCCATAATGAACCTCTAGATAATAATATAGTTGAAACCTCAGAATTATCCCATAAGATTGAAAGTATAGATTTTGTGAGAAGTGGAAATGGTATAGTATATTTTGAAAAAAAATAATAGAGAAGTATTCTTTAAAGGAGTAGATGATTCATATTTTAATGATGCAAGACAACAGGAATTTATCCTCAATTCAACACAAATCCTTAATGATGAATCTTCAAGATTTGCAAGACTTTATATTTCAGATGAACTTGCCTCTTACTTGGGTGTTTCGGTAGGTGATAAAGTAGCAATTATTACTCTCCCTTCAACACAGAACATGAAAGTGAGACCCTCGTTAGCTACTATAGTAGGCTTGTATTCAAGTGGATATCAAAAGATTGATGAATCTCTTATTTTATTGATATCAATCATGCAAAAGAACTTTTTATTGATTCTGGAAGAAGCGAAGTCATTGTTACACATACATATAAAGAAGAGGTTGATACAATCGCAAGTACACTTCTCTCTCTCTTCGAAATAGATGCATCATATGCAACTTATGATAATTTCAATCGAGGTGTATATCAAAACTTCATCACAAGTCGGCAAGTTATCCTTTTTGTTTTCTTCGTGATTCTTCTCATCTCTAGTCTGTATATAGCAAGTATAGCGCATGAGATTGTCGTTGACTCAAAGCAATCAATTGCCATGTTAAAAGTATTAGGTGCCACAAATGGGCAGCTAATTGCATCATATTTTCTTAGCATCATCATACTTACTACCTTAAGTATTATAGTTGGGGTTGTCTTAGGAATACTTCTTTCATCAAATGTTACCTATCTATTATCGCTTTTACAAAAGAGTTCCTTGGTCGGACTTCAATTTTATCTATTGGATTTTGATATCAATATACCTTATCTCGATATTATCTTCATCTGTGTATCATTTCTTTTGATAGCAACGTTGTTTGTGATATTCACTCTTCGTCAAATTGTAAAGATATCTGTTGTAGAAGTGTTGCAACAAGATTGATTCCTCTATAGTGTATTTACATGAATTTTGAAGTATTTGTATTAGGGACAAGTGGCATGATGCCTCTTCCAGGAAGATTTCTCACTTCAGCATTAGCAAGGCGAGAAGGGGAACTCTTTTTATTTGATTGTGGAGAGGGGACTCAAATATCTTTAAAAATGCTCAATCTAAAATGGAAAAGATTAATGCAATCTTTATTTCCCATATGCACGCAGATCATGTAACTGGATTACCCGGTATGCTTATGCTTTCAAGCCAAGTTGACCGAACTGAACCTTTGTATATTTATGGACCGGCTAAATTAAAAGAATATATTGATCAAACGAGAAGATTGCTTGATATGTATATAAACTACGAAATAGTTGTTAAAACAGCGGACCCTGGAATCCTTGTCGAAACAGATGAATACACTATTGAAGCTTTTCCTCTGTATCATACAAAGCCTTGTGTTGGGTATACGATGAGAGAGAAGATGAGGCCTGGTGTGTTTCATCCTCAAAAGGCAATAGAACTTGGTATCCCTAAAGGCCCTATGTGGTCAGCTCTTCAAAAAGGGGAAGATGTCATAGGAGAAGATGGGTCTCGTATTACCCCAGATATGATATTAGGGGAGAAAAGGGAAGGGAGAACATTCTCCTATGTCACTGACACATTATATCATCCTTCGATAGCATCTCATGTAAAGAATGCAGACCTCTTATTGTGTGAAGGGATGTTTGATGAATCTCTTATTGAGAGTGCTATTGAGAAAAAACACATGACGAGTACACAATCAGCTCAAATAGCATATGAAGCACAAGTAAAAAAAATGGGCTTGTTTCATTATTCCCCTCGATACTCCAATAAAGAACTAAAACTACTTCTTAAAGAAGCTCAACAAATCTATGCTAATACTTTTTTAGCAAAAGATAGAGATTATATTAAATTAGAATTAAAAGATTAAGAGATCTCTATTCTACTGATTCAAATCCAATAATACCATCAGTAGGTTGTTCTGTGGCTAGTTCTAAAGCAATATGAGCTTCTGATAATAAAAGATGATAATCAACATTGCGTTCACCTAGTGAAGAAAATCCTACAGAGAAGGTGAAATCTGGATAAAGCTTTTTAATAGATTTCATTGAACTAGCAATGCTCATCTGAGATTGACGATAAGAATAGAAAGGATAAATTGCGTTAATGTTTTTGTCTTCATCAATATACACATGTGCAAGATGATTAAGTCTCTCGATAGTAGTATCTGTGATAGAATCATCAAATTCGTCACCATGTTGTTTCAAAGAGAATATCGCAACTGAAAGAGGATATTTATTCAAAATTGCAGAATCTATCTCCTCTTGTAATCTAGATTCTAATGTATCTTCTACTGTCAGTGTTAATTCACTATGCTGTTGCATATCAACAGGTGTACTTTCCTCAATTGGTTCAATTAGAGATGCTATAGCAGAACCTTGAGTAATGGCAAAAGGATATGCACTAAAATCTACAGCTCTATCAATTGTGTGGTAAGAAGGCATTACAAGTTCTTCTTTTTCAATAAATGGGACTTCTTCAACTTCAGTGACAACAATTTGATCTTCTAACAGGGAAGCCACATCTATATTGGAAGGACGCGAAACTGTTTCCAAAGACTCGATATAAGGAGGTTCTACTGGCGAAACGGTTTTGTTAACGACTGTTTTTTGTATGATAGATGGTTGTACTTTATCAGTAGTATCGAGTCGTAATGGTTTTTCTCTTCATCTGGGAGATTATATAATGGGGCTGTGTAACTATCTATTGGCAACTCATCATCCTTGCTTGAAGTCTGAGGAATGTGCACAGGTGCTATAACCAAAGATATAATAGTTAGAAGCAATCCAATAATTATTGGAAGTAATCTTATAAGGATAGTATATAAATCATGAATATCTATGTTATATAATGGGATTAAGTAGAAATAAAACAAATATGTTGAAGACGCAAGTATAACACTACTAATAATTATGGTTAGAATAATTGTGGCAATAGGTCTTTGTTCACTTTTGGTTCTCATACTATCTATTTAATTAATCCTTCGACAGCTAGTGAAAAATACATAGAAGAACACTGTCTATTTCATATATAATACATTATATAGGGTTGATACAAGTATGACAAGGAATTATATGCGTAAGTTTCTTTTAGTCTCATAATAATCTCAATAATACTCTTTTTTCTTCTTCTAGCCATATTTGGAGAGAATGGAATAATCCAAAAAGAGCATATACGTAAACAAATTATTAAAAATGAGGAACTATTTGAAAAAAAAGATCAAGTTATTAAAGAAATTAGAAGAAAAAGTTGATACACTTGATACGACTCAACATATAGTGAATGTGATGAATGACATTGGGTATGCTCGAAGTGGACAAAGTTCTTATATTTTTCCCTATTCTCAACATATTCGAAATCAATCAGAAAAAATTACTCCACAAAAAGAGAACGTACCTATCCTCTCTCCTTATATCATTCTTATGATTTCCATAACTTTTTCTATTGCATTACATGTAGTGATATTCATATTTATACATAAAAGAAATAAGAGAAAGCATAAGGAATCAAATAAAAACATTGATTCTCCAGATAATACGTATACAATCTATTGATGATTTGAAAACCGATGAATATATGGTGGAACTTCTTTACAACTTGTGAGTATAGATATGTTTTATTTTTCTATTTCTATTGTACTCCCTATATTATATAATAGAACCATTATTACTGTATTTGTATAACATATAAGAAACATCGTAATGTTTTTAATAAAGATGGGTAGTGTGTGGTTCAAATAGGGCATAGTTAGAAGAATGAGAATATGTTAAAAAAAATATTTGTCAAATGTCAATTTATGACATGAATGTAACTTTTTAACTATTGTGCCATCACAAATGCTGACTTAACATATAGGAGAAGAGATTAAAAAAGAATGGATTCTCTTCATATACTATTATTATGATAGTATATAATTTCTATTCACAAAGGAGTTGAATATGAAAAAAGCTATGGTCTTTTTGATGGTGTTACTTGTAATAAGTACATCGGTTTTTGCACAAGGAGCTCAAGAAAGTGCAAAAGATTTTATCGGACTTGCTATGCCTGAAACACATGTTGAAAGATGGCAAATGGATGGAGCTGCACTTAAAGAAGCAGCTATTGCAGCTGGATATGAAGCTGAAACATCTTTTGGGGATGCTGACCAGACAAAGCAAAATGCACAGATTTCTGACTTTATCACAAAAGGTGCAGACCTGCTTATCATTGGTTCAGTAAATGAAGGTGTTGTAACAGCTGTTGCAGATGCAAGAAGAGATGGAGTAGAAGTAATTGCTTATGACAGATTAATCACTGGAAGCGATCAATACGACTATTATATCACATTTGATAACTTCAAAGTTGGCCAATTCCAAGGAAAAGCAATCGTTGATAATCTTAACCTTGCTTCAGCCACAACTGCAAATCCAAAATATATTACATTGTTTGCAGGTTCTCCTACCGACAATAATGCATTTTTCTTCTTTGACGGAGCTATGAGTGAACTCAAACCATTCGTTGACAAAGGCGTATTGAAAATTGTTGGACCAGCTCCTCTCGATTCTTCTGATACTGCTAACTTTACCAGAATCGCAACTGAGAACTGGAGAGCAGACTTAGCAAAACAAAGAATGGAAAACTTACTTAATGGTGATGCAAAGAATTACAAACTTGATGCAGTCTTAGCTCCAAATGACACTCTTGCCAGAGCCATTATTGAAGCATTACTTACTGATGCTAAATACAGAACAGCTCTTCCTGTTGTAACAGGACAAGATGGTGAATTAGCTTCTATCCAATTTATCAAAGACGGCAAGCAAGCAATGACAGTATTCAAAGATACTAGAGATCTTGCAAAAGCAGCAATCAGATTAGCTGATGCTATTCTTAAAGGCGAAACACCTAATATTCCAGGTGCAAGACTTGATACCACAACATATGATACTGGCAAAAAAGTTGTTAAATCTTATCTCTTAGAACCAGTTAATGTTACTAAAGACAACTATAAAGAAGTAATGATCGATAGTGGATATTACAAAGCTGACCAAATTCGTTAAAAGTATACACCTTAATTAGTGGATACAATCGCGACCTTATTACATATGTATTAAGGTCGCTCTATAGGCGTAAGCGATGAAAAATGAATATATTTTAGAAGTAAAGAACATTACAAAAGATTTTCCTGGGGTGAGGGCTTTAGATAATGTAGATTTTAAGGTCAAACGAGGAGAGATTCACTGTCTAGTTGGGGAAAATGGGGCCGGTAAATCTACTCTGATGAACGTTGTAAGTGGTGTATATCCCAAAGGAACATATGATGGTGAAGTCGTATTCAAAGATAAGATAACTCACTATAAGAGTACAAAAGATAGTGAATTGGATGGACTAGCGATCATCCACCAGGAACTTACTTTATCACCTTACCTTTCAATTTATGAAAACCTATTCCTTGGTCATATGAAAACAAAATTTGGCATAATTAATTGGGACAAATGTTTAAAAGATTCTTATCCATTGTTAAAGAGGGTAGGATTGCAAGAGAAACCTCAAACAATAGTAAGTAAAATGTCTGTTGGGAAACAACAACTTGTAGAGATTGCTCGTGCAATATCTTTAAATGCCGAACTTTTAATATTTGATGAACCAACTTCTTCTCTTAATGATGATGAGAGTCAGAAACTACTCTCTTTATTACGAGAATTTAAAGAGTATGGCATTACGTGTATTATGATAAGCCATAAGCTTGATGAAGTTCTATCAGTTGCAGATTCCATTACCATCTTACGTGATGGACAATCAATTGAAACGATAGATTGCAAATCTGATAAAGTAACAGAAGCAAGAATTATTAAAGGTATGGTAGGAAGAGAGTTGAAAAACTTATTTCCTAAAAAAGAACCAAATATCGGAGATGTTGTTTTTGAAGTGAAGAATTGGAGTGTATATCATCCAGATTATCATAATATGAAAATTGTTGACGATGCCTCGTTCTTTGTGAGAAAAGGAGAAATTGTCAGTTTCTGTGGCCCAATGGGAGCCGGAAGAACAGAATTGATGATGAGCATTTTTGGTGCCTCCTATGGCTATGGGGAAACAGGAGAAGTCTTTTTAAATGGAAAGAAAGTTAATCTCTCATCCCCAAAGAAAGCAATAGATACTGGCGTTGGGTATGTGTCAGAGGATAGAAAGAATTTAGGATTGATTCTCATTCAAGATGTCAAAACTAATATTACTAATTCGAGTTTATCAAAATTAGCAAAACGTGGAATTGTCGATAAGGATCTGGAGAAGAACAAGGCTGAAGGATTTAGGAAAACACTGAATATAAAAACACCTTCGATTCACCAAATTGTTCGTAACTTATCAGGTGGTAATCAACAGAAAGTCGTCTTAAGTCGATGTTTACTTGCATCTCCAGATATTTTTATTGTTGATGAGCCTACAAGAGGTATTGATGTAGGAGCCAAATTTGAAATTTACTCTATTCTTAATGATATGGTCAAAGAAGGCAAGAGCGTTATTGTTGTATCCTCAGAGCTTACTGAAGCGATAAGTATGTCAGATAGAATATATGTGATGAACGAAGGAAAAATTAAAGGGGTAATCCCTAGAGAAGAAGCAACCCAAGAGGGGATTATGCAAATGGCTTTGGTCGATTAGGAGGAATTCATGGCATCAAGCACAGCTCAAATTGAAAATATATCGTTTTTATCATTAGCAAAGCAGAATATGAGGAAACTCTCAATGTTTCTCGTTCTTGGACTAATTCTCATTATTTTGCTTTTCTCACAGGTGGAGTAAACCTCACACCAAGAAATATCACCAATATTTTTATTCAAAATAGTTACATTCTCATCCTCACCGTTGGTATGGTTCTTGTAATTATTATTGGAAATATTGACCTTTCTGTTGGTTCACTTGTAGCATTCTTAGGTGCATTAAGTGCTATGGTGTATAATACTGGAATTGGAGTAATACCTACTCTCATCATCTCCTTAATATTTGGTGCTCTCGTTGGGACGTTCCAAGCTTTTTGGATAGCATATATGCGTATACCTGCTTTTATCGTTACTCTTGCTGGTATGCTATTGTTTAGGGGGCTTACTTACATTATTACGAATGTTACTCCCATATCATTAATCGATGATAAATTTAAACAAATTGCTTCAGGATCCCTAAATATTAAAGGTTTTACTATAGCTGGTCTTGACGGATTATCTATTGTTGCTGCAATCGTGCTGATTGTTTCTCTCACCTATTTTACGCTGCGTTCTAGGCAAAAGCACGTTATAAATGGATTTACTGTATACCCATTTCGTTTTACTATGGCGAGAATCATTTCTCTCTCTGCTTTAATTCTCTTTGTTTTCTATAAGTTTTCTGCTTATAGAGGGATTCCTACTGTATTCTTAGTTCTTATTATTGTAACAGCAATCTTTTGTTTTTATTACAAATAATACTGTTATTGGCCGTTATATTTACGCAGTTGGAGGAAATGCTAAGAGTGCAAAACTTTCAGGTATTAACTCCGAACAGGTTGTATTTATCACTCACGTTATAATGGGTGTGTTATGTGGACTTTCTGGTATGGTCTTTACTGCTTATATGAACTCAGCACTTCCTCAAGCTGGACAAAACTTTGAACTTGATGCTATTGCTTCTTGTTTCATTGGTGGAGCTGCAGCTAGTGGTGGAATTGGAACGACTATTGGTGCTATCACAGGAGGTCTTGTGATGGGAGTTATAAACAATGGTATGAGTCTAATGAATATTGGAGCAGATTGGCAGTATGTTGTGAAAGCAGCAATACTCTTGTTAGCAGTATTTTATGATATCATGAGTAGAAGAAAATCTGGTTTAGGTTAATAGTTGTATGATAAAGCCCACCGTTTGGTGGGCTTAGTTATGATGTCCTATAATTCTACTGGATCTTTCTTGCTTCCATGTAGAATCTCTTTTCATGAGCTTCACCCATAGAGAAGGTCTTTCTTGGTAGAGCACCATCTTTTACTATTGCTTCAAAGAAGGTGTTTTTATCTATTGCTGGAAGAAAAATGCCTATATTACCTTCTTTTTCTCCAAGTTGACCAGTAACATCTATTCCATGAATATAATCAACTGAAAGGCCTTCTATGTGTTTCTCAAGCAATTCGTCGATAACACTCTGAAGTGTTCCTGCAGCTAGTGTAGAATGAGCGTTAGTAAGTGTTATCACATAATAGCCATCTTTATCATTATATCCGAATGTCTGTGCATCGGAATTCTCATCTACAAGAGTCATCATTTCACCTATTGAGTCTACACAATTAATCTCAAACTCATCACAATAATGACTTAGTGTTTCGATGAATAATTCTTTAGAAGTATTGAATAGCACTCTATGTATTGCTTCAAAGGCAAGTCCTTCGTCATAAATATTTTCAATTTCAACAAGAGCGTAACGGGCAGGGTGGTCTTCTATCTCATCTGTAGATAATCCCTTTTTGATATCGAGCCAGCATGAACGTGCAGTAGCTAGAGAATGATTTCCATCTCCCATTGCATATACTAAAGGATTTTCTTTATCTGCTTTGTTGAACAGGGCGGTGAATCTTTGTGCTAGTTGCTGAATATGCTCTTCATTGTTAATAGCATAACCACTAATGTGTCCACCACCTTTCATTAAATCTGTGTCATACACTTGTTGTAGATTCTGGGTCTGTTGTGCAAATGGTTCGATAATTGATCTTTCTTCATCACTTATGAGAACGAGGATATGAGGAAGTTCCAAAGGAGCATCTTTACGAATAAGTTTTCTTGGGGGAATGCGTGACTCAATAGTTCCTTCTGTAGCTCTGATGGGAGTCTTAGAATCTTTTGCATAATCATAACACTCTAAATCAAGAGAGACCATAAGTCCCCATCTTGTTGTGTTTTCGATATCTCTTTTTACTAAAAAGAAGGATGATGGATATGATGAGAAGATGTTATTCTCCAAATATTCACTCATCTTGGCATTAATACTTTCGATTCTTTTTTCAGGGTTTTTCTCTTCTAAATATACTTCTGGATAAATGAGGTGAAGTGTAGAAGGGTCATCTGATACAAATTGAGCAACACTCTCCCAATACTCTTTTTGTGATGTATATTGATCACAGGCTACAACCGCCCATTTTCTTTTAAATCGATATGTGGTTGTGGAATTAAGATATCTGGAGGGCATATTCCCACCTTTTTTTAGCGTATTAATTGCGTTTTCCATACTACTTCCTTTTATAAATTGATATAAATTTTGATTATTGTAAATTAATTTTAGCAATATCGCAATATGTTAATTGAAATGGGTATGAAGGAATCGCACATTACATATAGTTTACTTCTCAATATTATCAATTTTATGCTATAGTTCCTGTATGGTTAGAACTCGAAGAGTACTTTTCTTTAGTAATAAAGTATTGAACTATCTCATTATATTCACTCTCTTTTTTTTCTCTTCTTTTTATTATGCGACTTTGGTGGCCAGTAACAAGGCAGTATGAAGAGATTACGAGTCTTATTGTGATAATTCTTTCAACTATCACATTTCTGTATGGACTTTATAATATTGGAATTATCGTATTTCTCCTTTTAAAAGATCATGTGTTTCTTACATCTACTTTTTTTTAAAGATTTGCTCAAAATTGCTCTTTCTGTCATACTTATTTTTATTACACAGGTATTAATGACAGTAAGTTCCACTGGAATATTACTTGCTATCTAAGGAGACAGAAAATGAGTCAGAAAAAACTCTATGCTTTACGAGGGGCAACACAACTAGAAGTTGATACTAAAGAAGAAATGGGGAACAAAATTGAATCCCTTATTAATGCTCTCTACGAAGTAAATGATATTATCGTTGATGATGTCGTCTCAATACAGTTCTCTATTACAAACGATCTTCATTCTCTCAATCCAGCAACAGCATATCGCTTACGATGCAAGAAAGGTGATGCACCATTGTTTTGTTCGATTGAACCAGACATCATTGGGATGTTAGAGCGTACTGTAAGGGTGATGATCTATCTCTATAGAGATGATAGTGAGAAGAAAATTCAACACGTATATCTTGAAGGAACAGCGTCTCTTCGAAAAGACCTGTTCAAATCATAATAAATTTATCTCTTATATTGACATCTATACATCCTCATGTAAAATAAAAATAAAGGTAGGAAACATATGAAGAAAATAATTGTGATCAGTGCAGTGCTTATTCTTGCATCGATGATGCTAAGTGCGTCCATTCAAGGACAATTAAATGAAATTGATTCGCTTATTACCAATGATAGATACGAAGATGCGAAAGCATTAGCTGAAAAAACTATCACACAAACTAACGATAACAAAGATTTGAGTGAACTATATTGGAGATTATCCAAAATCACACTCTCTCTAGCTGATGAAGAAGAAGCTCTAGGAGCGACAGAAGAGCAGTTACTTGCATTTTTTATTGAAGGTGAGCAGTATGCAGATAAAGCATTAGAACTCTATGAGAGTGCTCCAGCTTTAATCTACAAAGCATCTAATATTGGAAGATGGGGAGAGACAAAAGGTCCATTGAATGCTCTTTCTAAAGCTAATCCAATTAAGGATACTATTGAACATGTAGTAAATGATTTAAAAGATTTAGATCAGACAATAGGGTGGTATGTAATTGGTCAGTTGTATTATCAACTTCCTGGTTGGCCAATCAGTTATGGTAATAATGAGATTGCTGTTTCTGTTACAAGAAAAGCCATTGATACAATTCCTGATGATAAACTATATATTGGACATTTTAAGGGACTTGCATCTATTTTATGGGATCGAGATTGGGATGCAAAGAAAAGAAATTCAAAAATTAAATCTATGGAAAAATCTTGGAATAAAGAAACATCTAATATATTCGAGAAACATTTCTATTATGAAGGCTCTAGAGGTGAAAGATATACACCTTTTTATTCTTCTGTTCCTTTAAACAAAATGGATGACAGACAAGAGGCTGTAATGTTGCTCCAGTATGCAATTAACAAGTACAACGCATGGCCAATTCATACAAGGGCAGATAAAAGAAGCCTTGAAGAAATCAAAGAATTATTAAGAAATTGGGGATATTAACTTGACAAAAAGCGGTGGTTTTTCGTATAGTACAGCGAATAACGCCACCTTAGCTCAGCTGGCCAGAGCACGTGACTTGTAATCTCGGGGTCTCAGTTCGAATCTGACAGGTGGCTATTGACTTTAATATAAACTTTATATAAGGTCATCAAGTAGCGAATTACCGGGGAGGTTCCCGAGTGGCCAAAGGGGGCAGACTGTAAATCTGTTGGCTCAGCCTTCGAAGGTTCGAATCCTTCTCTCCCCATACAGTGGGTCTTCTCAAAAGGAAGACCCATTGTTGTCTTCGATAAGGATAAAGTGATGGATTGTTTTTACACAGATGGCCTCACATTCTCTTGTCAGCCAGATTGTCAATATTGTTGTGCAGTTGAACCTGGCTATGTATTTCTCAGCCAATATGATCTCGATAGATTAACCTCTTTTACTCAAACAACTGTTGATGAATTTTTTGATCGTTATTGTGTTCGTGTTCCTATGGGGGAAATCTCTTATATATCACTTAAAGAACGTAAAAACCATGACTGTATATTTCTCACACCAAAAGGGTGTGGTGTTTATTTGCACAGACCAGTACAATGTTCTACATATCCATTCTGGTCTACTGTGTTGGAAAGTAAGAAAACATGGGAAGAAGAAAAAATGTGGTGTCCAGGAATAGGAAAAGGAGAAATTCATACTAGAGAAGAAATTGATGAAGAAATCAACAAAAGAGTTTGTCACCCTGCAGCAATTTATGAAGAAATATTTCAACATCTTGCTAAAAAGTGATGTAAAAATGCTGTTCTTTAGATAATGGAAGTATATGGCTAAAATATCACAACATGTCATTGAAGACATCAAATCAAAAATTTCTCTTGTTGAACTTGTTTCTCGATACCTTACCCTTACAAAAAAGGGAGATAGATATTGGGGATTATGCCCATTTCATGATGAAAAGACTCCAAGTTTTTCTGTCATCTCAGATAAGGGCTTCTATCACTGTTTTGGATGCGGGAAGAGTGGTTCTCTTTTTGACTTCTTTATGGAAATGGAACATGTCACCTTTCCTGAATCTGTGAGGATGCTAGGTGAATCTGTCGGTATCCAAATTGCTGAAGAAAATGAGAATGAAAAACGAATACGAAGTGAGAAAGAAACTTTGTTAGATTTATATAATAAATTAGCAATGAGTTTCCACTTCATATTAATTAATTCAAATCACTCTGATGTGGCATCTGAATATCTAAAAAAAAGACACATTACTAAAGAATCAATTGAAAAGTTCCAATTAGGATATGCTCCAAATGATCCCACTTGGCTCTATTCTTTTTTAAGTGAACGAAAATACAGTGATGATTTGTTATCAAAATCAGGACTATTTGCTAAACATCATAATTTCTATCCAATATTTAGAGATAGACTTATATTTCCTATTAGGGATTGGAAGGGAGAAGTTGTTGCTTTTGGCGGAAGAGATCTTGGCAATGCTTCAAAAGCAAAATATATAAACACTCCTGAAACTATCCTCTATAAGAAAAGAGAAATAGTGTATGGCTTATATGAATCCCTTCCTGATGTAAAAAAACAAGAATCGGCAATACTTTGCGAAGGATATTTTGATGTTATTGCAATGCATCAAGCTGGACTGACAACGGCTGTTGCTCCACTTGGAACAGCATTTACTAACGATCAGGCAAAACTCATAAGACGTTATGCTCCAAACATAACAACTCTTTTGATGGTGATCATGCTGGAAGAGAGGCTACAAAGAAAGCCCTCGTAATTTGTGAACAGTTAGGAATAACCAATAAGGTTATTACACTTGAAGAAGCAAAAGACCCTTGTGAACTCCTTGAAAACAAAGGCGAAGATCATCTATATAAAGCATGTAGTAACACAAAAAGCGGGTTTGATTATCTTGTACATTCTTCTCTTTCATTGTATGATAATACTAAGGCTACAGGTAAGTTGCAGATATTTAATGAACTCGTACCATATTTAGATGCTGTTGATTCTCAAATTGTTCAGCAAACTTATTTGCATGAGCTCTCTAGTTATCTTCAAATAGATGAATCTACTCTGATTCATGATTTAAGAAAAAGGGGAGTAGATAAGCCTAACTTTCAAAGGGAGGCTGCTGTAGCATCACAGAATAAGCATTCAATTAAGAATAAAAGTGTTCAATATTCACAAGACCTTTATGCACTATTGGTATTAATGAATAATCGTTCACTTTTTTATGCAGTGAGGAATAGATTGAAAATATCTCACCTCATAGACCCAGAAGCTATTCTACTTTACACAGTATTAGAGGATTCAATTAGAGAGGGAAATATTGAAAGTGATGAACTGATTCTGCAAATGATTGACGATGAATCATTAAGAAATAAAGTTTCTTTAAGTTTTCAATCAAAAGAATTTACAATACACCCAGAAAAGGTGATTGATGAGTTGCTTAAAAGAATTTCTATTCGTACATTAGAGAAAGCACAGAAAAATTTGGAGAAACTAATTTCAATAGCTTCAAAGAATGGAAACGTAGCTTTAGATATTTCTGATCTTTTGTATGAAAAAAAAGCAATAGATGAGAAAATAGCTCAGTTACGATTAGCCTATCATCATTAATGCATGAAATGATGATACATTGGTTAGTATAGGTACAATAGTGTGTCCTTTTCACAACTTTATGACAATAAAGATGCGAAAAACGTTATAGAGAAAGATATGGAGAAAGAAATTTTTGAAAAATATCAACAAAAAACCTGAAATTAAAGAAGATGAAACTTTAACAGAAGATTCCCAAATCATTGAACATCAAGACGATATGATAGAAGAAGACATTACAGACGAAGAGGATCTCCTTGATGATGATATAGAAGATATTGATGAAATCGATGATCCAGATATAGAAGACATAGATGACAGTATTATCATTCCAGATGATGATGAAACTGAAGATGATGATATAGATGAAGAAGATGAAGACGATGAAGATGAGGAAGCAGTAGATAAGTCTTTTGCAAAAAGAGATCTTCATGTGAGCTATGATGATGACAGCAGTTATGATCGTAGGTCTTCAATTATGAGTATTCAAGAAGATAGTGACTCCGATAGCCATAGAGACCGTTCTTATAAACGAGCAGGTATTCTTGGTAGCGATAAAAGTGATAGTTCTGTTGATGATCCGATTCGACTCTATTTAAGAGAGATTGGTCGAGAACATTTATTGAATGCAGAACAAGAAGTAGAACTTAGCATGAGGATGGAAGAAGGCGCTAAAATAATAAAAGATGTTATTTTAAAATCAGGTGTTCTTATTTCCTCTTTTTCTACAATTGCAGATGTAGCTTTTACTCACTTTGACGATGAAGACCTTGAGTTCTCTCCAAAAGAACTTAAAGAGAAAATGAATGATCAAAAAAGATATCTTCAGTATTATAAAGAAATCTTAAAAGATGTATTGAATCCTCTTAGAAACTATATGGAAACCAAAAAAAAAGGCGATTGCTAGTGGTATTGAATTTAGTAGTGATGAAACTATTAGTCGTAAGCATGCAACGCTTCTTAAAAAACTTTCCAAAATAGAGCTTCAACCCGAAGAAATTACTGCCTTTAGTACTAAATATCTTGAAGCTGAAGATAATATCATAAATTTACAAAACAAAAAGAACACAATTGAAATACGACTTGGAATAAATAGCGTAAAAGAATTACGCACACTAGGAAGAAATCTAGCAGTACCATCACAAAGAGCCATACTTGAAAAACGATTAAACATGCCTAGTGATACTATAAAAGACCTCATTAGAGATATCCAATTAACAGAAAAATCTCTGAAAAATATAGAATATGAATTTGAAGAATCTTGTCCAGATATTATTTCTAACGCTAAAGAAATAATGAGAGGACGAGAGATGATGAAAAGTGCGAAAGATCGCCTTATTCAAGCAAATCTTCGTCTTGTGGTTAGTATTGCTAAGAAATATACTAATAGGGGACTCCATTTCTTTGATCTTGTTCAAGAAGGAAATATTGGATTAATCAAGGCTGTTGAAAAATTTGAATATCGAAAGGGATACAAATTTTCAACATACGCTACGTGGTGGATTAGACAGGCAATAACAAGAAGTATAAGTGATCAGGCAAGAACTATCAGAGTTCCAGTTCATATGATTGAACAGATAAATAAAGTTGTAAGAGAATCAAGAATGTTGATGCAAACATACGGTAGAGAACCTACCGATGAAGAAATTGCAGAAAAACTTGGTTGGACTGCTGCAAAAGTCAAATCAGTGAAAAATGTTGCCAGAGAACCTATCTCTCTTGAAACTCCTGTTGGAGAAGAAGAAGATTCACTTCTTAGCGACTTTATTGAAGATAAAGATGTTGAGAATCCAGCAAGTCAGACAGCATTTACTCTCCTTCAAGAACAGCTTGAAGATGTATTAAAAACTCTTCCTCCAAGAGAACAAGAAGTTTAAAGATGAGATTTGGTTAGAAGACGGATATTCATTGACACTCGAAGAGGTTGGACTGTATTTTGAAGTAACAAGAGAACGAATTCGACAAATAGAAGCAAAAGCATTGCGACGCCTAAGACATCCTAAAAGAAGTCGAAGGCTCAAAGATTTTTATAAAAGAGCAGGAGTAAGATATGCAGGAAGTGTTTGACAAGTTACGAGATCTTCAAAGCGTTCTCGCTAAGAAGTTTAGTGTACTTGAAGAGATTACAGAAATTCCCAAGGCCCTCAAAACTAAAGAGGAATTATTAAATCGTGGTAAAAAACTTTATATTGAAAAACATGAAAGAATTAAAAAAAACCACTGAAGAATTAAAAAAGACTTCGTATTGCCCTTGATGAGGCAGAAGTAGCTAGGGAAACATACGAAAAGCAGATGGAACTGATTTCAACTCAAAGAGAGTATGAAGCTTTAGAGAAAGAGATAAAAGACGCTTCATTAAAAGAGCAATCTTTAAGAAAGAGTTTACTTGCAAAAGAAAAATATCTTGGTGAACTTAGTGAACAAATTGAAGAACATGAGCAATTAATGGAAATTCAAGAAGAAGAAGTTCAAAGTGAGACCAAAAAGAAAGATGCATTGCTTGATTCAAAGAATAAAGAAGTAGAAGAACTTGTTCAAAAGAAATTTCCCTTACTCCAGGAATTGATGATTCTATTCTTTTTAAATTTGAGCGAATTATTAAAAATAAAGCAGGTATTGGTATAGTCCCAATCCATGGCCTTGTCTGCCAAGGATGCCACATGACTCTTCCTGTACAATTTGTTAATGAAGTAAGAAAGGGAGAAGATTTTAGATTCTGTCCTTACTGCTCACGTGTCTTGTTCTGGGAAGAAGCTGATGTTGAAGATCTTGCAACTTCTGCATTACAAGATTCTGAAATTGAAGAAGCTGGATTATCAGAATTTGTAAGTGATGATGAATTTAGCGATATTCTATAACATATAATATATTTGGTGGACCGTGCAGTCGCTAGGGTGTTAATTCACCCTAGAGGAAAGTCCGGGCTCCATAGGACATGACGCCGGGTAACACCCGGGAGCTGTAAAGCTATAGAAAGTGCCGCAGAAAATATACCGCCTCTTTTGAGGTAAGGGTGAAATGGTGGGGTAAGAGCCCACCGCAATTTTGGTAACAAAATTGGCATGGTAAACCTCGTCAGGAGCAAGATCAAGCAGCAAGAGGATTGTCCGTCCTTTTCTTGCGGGTAGGTCGCACGAGCATATTGGTAACAATATGCCTAGATAGATGACTGCATAACACAGAACCCGGCTTATGGTCCACCATTTTTTCTTATCCCTATAGTGGAGTAATCATTGAATACAATTAATATATCAAAGTTGTTTGGCTCTAAGCTGTTATCAATCGCAAACCCTGTGAGATATACGGGTGGAGAATTCATCTATGGGAAAAAACAAACCCTCAAAGATGACTCATTTACTATAGGCCTTTGTTTTCCTGATCTCTATGAAATCGGGACAAGCAATAATGCAATGAGAATACTCTATGACATTATTGTAGATGAAGCCGATGAATTAATATGTGACAGAGTATTCTCTGTTGCCCCTGATTTCGAAGCATTTCTTAAAGCACACAACACCCCTTTATATACGCTCTCACATGGCATCCCTGTTGGAGATTTAGATGTTCTTGCATTTTCTGTGGGATATGAGTTAAGTGCAACAAATATATTGCAGGTCCTCGATTTAGGTCATATCCCTTTACACTCAAATGAAAGAAGAGAGACTGATCCAATTGTTATTATTGGAGGTCCAGCTGTAACAAACCCTCTCCCTTTCTCTCCATTCATTGATTTTACCTATATTGGAGAAGCCGAAAATGGATTGGTAGATATTCTTAAAACAATAAAGAAGATGAAAAGAGAAGGTTCGCATCGAGCAGATATTATAGAAACATTAAAAACCTTTTCTATGCTCTATTATAAAGGGAAAACATTCACAACCCGAAGTATTGATGATAATTTTAGTGTGAAAGAAGATACTACTACTCATAACTTTGTCATGCCTCATTTCAAGGTTGCTCAAGACCACGGAGTTGTAGAAATTATGAGGGGATGTCCTAATGGATGTCGTTTTTGTCATGCAGGTCAATATTATAAGCCTTATCGACAAAAATCATTCGCCCGAATATATGATGAAGTAAAACAACAAGTAACTGAATTTGGATATAGAGAGGTAACATTATCCTCTTTATCATCTGGTGATCATCCTCAGTTACAGAAAATGATAGAGCAACTCAATACAGACTTTTCTCCATATAAAGTCTCATTTTCTCTTCCTTCATTAAAAGTAAGTTCATTTTCTTTAGATATCCTTGAATCTCTTCAAGAAGTAAGAAAAAGTGGACTTACCTTTGCTATTGAGACTCCTTTGACAATATGGCAAAAAGCAATGAATAAAGAAGTTCCATTAGATGATGTCATTGCTATTATTAAAGAAGCAAAAATGAGAGGATGGAAATTAGCAAAATTTTATTTTATGGTCGGACTTCCTTTTGTTGATATTAAGGAAGAAAAAGATGCTATAGTAGCATTTCTTAAAGAAATTAGAGAAGCTACGAAGATTAACATGAACATAAATATTGGTACGTTCATTCCCAAACCTCATTCTCCATTTCAATATGCTGCGATGCTGAGAAAAGAGGTAGGGCAGGAACACCTTCATAACATTAAAAGAGAGATAATGTATCAAGTGAAAGGGGCAAAGATATCATATCATGACCCAGCAATATCATATCTTGAAGGAATCATTAGCAGAGGTGATGAATCTGTTAGTAAGATGATTGAAATAGCATATCAAAAAGGTGCTCGTCTAGATGCATGGCATGAATACTTTGATCAGAATATTTGGTACGAGGCAATAGAGGAAGCTGGAATTGATGTTGAATCAATATTATATCGTGATTACTCATTAGAAGAAAAGCTTCCCTGGGATATGATTAGTCTTGGTGTATCAAAACTTTATTTAAAAAAATGAATGGTTAAAAGCAAAGGAATCTTTGCTTACACATATTTGTGAAGAAAGTTGTACGCTTCCTTGTGGTGTCTGCTCCTCTGTTCATGAGGTCCATGATGTAGGAGAGGATGAACTGATTCTTTCTCAAGATATTCGAGTTGAAAAGATTGATGATTCTCTTCAGAAAGTCCCTGTAATATTTATATATGAAAAGAATGATAGAGCTGTGTATCTCTCTCATATCAATGTCATGAGAATATTCGAACAAACATTTCAACGAGCTGGTATACAAGTTGCATTTACTCAAGGGTATAATCCAAAACCAAAAATGGAATTTGTGAATCCTTTAGCTACAGGAGTAAGTGGTTCTAATGAGGTAATGGCTGTAGATATTTTTGGTGGACTAGAATTAAAGGGAAAAGAGACTCTGTCTCTCTTAAATGCTAATTCGCCAGTTGGATTTACTTTTAAAAGTATGCAGGTCATTGATACCGATAGAAGAGTCACACTCTCTAAACATCTTGGTGGAAGCATCTACACAATAGAACAAGTGATAGATGATGAAATGAGAACTTCACTAGATAATCTTAGTAAAACGTGCTCAAAAGAAGTACATGTAGCGAAGCTGAACATCAAAGGTAATGAGGTATATACTGTAATTATTAATGGCGAAAAAAATCCTCTCAAGACCTTATTTGGTAATGAGAGGGATAAATTTGATATTTTATCTCACATGAAGATGCATCGCGAAACTCTTTTTACAGGAATCTATGAAGATCCTATAAAAGACTACGCATTGTTTGGATCTATGTGGCAAAAGTAATAGTGAGTAGAACTCATCTTTACTTTTGGAGGATATTTTTTAACACAAATATCACCAACTTGTTTATGACATCTTCCAGCAAAAGGACAACCCCTAATTTTCTTGCTAGGATTAGGGAGACCACCCTCTAATTCAATTGCGACTTTCTTCTTACTTGGGTCAACCTCTGGAACGGCAGAAAGTAGAGCCTCAGTATATGGATGGTAGGGTGGGGCCATAACCTCATCGCGCGTTCCATACTCAGCGATTTTTCCAGCATACATGACCATAATAAAGTCACTAAGATAGTTAATAACATGTAAGTCATGTGAAATAAATAGATATGCTGCTTGAGAGTCTTTTTGTAAGTCATTAAGAAGGTTTAACACAGATGCCTGAACAGAAACATCGAGTGCACTAGTAGGTTCATCACAAACAACAAGCGAAGGTTCAATTGCTAAGGCTCTAGCAATAGCAACGCGCTGCTGTTCCCCTCCACTAAGTTGCCGAGGTTTCTTTTGTAAATAATCTGTGCCGAGGTCTACTTTACTTAAAAAACGAATAATTTCTTTTCTTCGCTCATCCTTGTCGGTCTTACCTGTAAGTTTTTCCATAGGTCGACCAATTATCTTTTCGATTGTATGACTTGGGTTTAATGATCGGCCAGGATTTTGGAATATGAGTTGAATTTCTTTCAAGATATTTTTATCTCTTTTTTTCCAAGAGAGGCTATATCAGCGCCTTGGTACTTCATCGTTCCTTTTGTAGGTCTATATAATCCTGCTACCATATGTCCAGTTGTTGATTTACCACATCCAGATTCTCCAACAATTCCTAATACCGTTCCTGCAGTAACACCAACATCAATACCGTTCACAGCATATACTTTTCGTCTTATACCATATACTTTTCTGATGTTCTTAAGTTCTAAGAGCTTTTTAGCAGAAGGTTTTTCTGTTTTGAAGAGCTACTGGTTGCTGTATCACTCTTAATGATTCCATTTTATCTGGAACGTCAGAGGCATATGCTCTATCACAAGCAGCAAAATGACCATTTTCAATTTCTTTCATTCCGTAAAGAGATTCACATATATCATTTTTCTTATCGCATCGATCAAGAAAAGGACAACCTTTTTCTCCAAGGCTTCTCTTTTTCACATATCCTCTGATAGTATTTAGTTTAGTGTTCTCTTTAAGTACTCCACCACGAGGCATACAGTTAATCAATGCTCTTGTATATGGATGTGTGGGATGTTCAAAGATTAATTCTTTAGGTCCTCTTTCAACAATCTCTCCATTATACATTACTACAATAGTATCACTAACTTTATTAATAACTCCCATATCATGAGATACATAGAGGAGCGACATGTGCAATTTTTCTCTTAATGTTTTGATAGAATCAAGGATTATCGCTTCTGTAGTTACATCTAATGCTGTAGTGGGTTCATCTAAAACCATTAAATCTGGTTTGCATAAAATTGCCATAGCAATACAAATTCTTTGTTGTATTCCACCACTTACCTGGTGAGGGTAACGTTTTACTATAGATTCTGGATCCCCTAAATTCATCAATGTTAATGCATCAATCGAGGCTTTTCTTGCAGCTTTTTCGACTCAGTTTTTGATGATATATTCCAACTTCATCGAGTTGGAATCCAATAGTGAGAGCCGGATTTAAAGAAGAATCAGGGTTTTGGAACACCATTGCAATACGGTTTCCTCTGAAAGCTTCCATCTCTTTTTCACTTTTTTCTAATAAATCTTCACCTTTGAAATTAATAGAACCTTCTACTCCTGCATTCTTTGCTAGGTACCGCATGATGGTAAAACATAATGTGCTTTTACCACATCCAGATTCTCCAATGATTCCAATTGATTCATCGTAACCAAGGGAGAAAGAAGCATTTCGTACAGCACTAAATGTTCCGTCAAAAGTATCAAAGTGTACACTTACATTATCGACATCTAAAATCTTATTATCTTTCATGAACTAATACCTTACTGACAAAGTCAGAAAAAATAGATATTGCAATAACTAACGAGGCAATTGCAAGGGCAGGGAATAATACTGCCCAAGGGGCTTGTGCAATAATTGGTTTATTTTCAATTACCATCATTCCCCAGTCTGGTGTTGGAGGTTGAAGTCCAACTCCTAAGAACCCTAATGAGGCTACCATCATTATTGAGTAGGCAAATCTTGCAGTTGCTTCAACAATGATTGGTCCAATTGTATTAGGAAGAATCTCAACAAACATAATATAGAGATGATTTTCTCCTCTTATCTTTGCTGCATCTACATATTCATTACTTTTTTTCAGAAAGTAGTACTCCTCGAGATACACGTGCTGTTGCTGGAATAAAGGCGATAGAAACAATAATAGTCAAACTAACAATAGTTGAATCACCAAGAATCCCTAGAACAACCATGGAAAGTACCAAAGGAGGAATCGCCATGAGGATATCCATCGTTCTTAAAAATATCGTATCTACTGTACCACTGAAGTATCCTGCAGAGAAACCTAAAATAACACCAATAATTGTTGAAAAAAATTGAAGTAAATAAGGCAACAGTTAATATTGATCTACTTCCTACAACAATTCGAGAGAGAATATCTCTACCAAGAGCGTCTGTTCCAAGAATATGAGAATTCTGACCGGGACCCACCATCTGATATTCACTATCCATCTGTGTATAAGTAAATTCTAATAGGGAAGGGCCAATAAGAGCCGAGATAATCCAAAATAGAATAATGATAATCGCAATAAATGCTAAAGGATATTTCTTTAATTGATAAAATGCATATTTCATCTTTGTCCTCCTTGATAACGTACTCGAGGATTAAGATAGCTATACATAATATCGGTAGTCATAGTAGAAACTGAATAAATCACCGTGATGAGTAACACACATGCCTCTATAAGAGGAACATCTCTAGTTTTAATCGCAGTCATGAGTAAAGAACCCATGCCAGGGAATCCGAATAGAGTTTCAACAACTATGAGTCCTCCGAAAAGCCATCCCATGTTCATTCCGATAATAGTGATGGTAGGTAGTAGTGCGTTCTTCAATGCATGTCTAAAAATAATATACTTTCTGGGCATTCCTTTAAGAACAGCACTCCGTATATAATCAGAGTTCATGACCATTATCATACTAGAACGTTGCATACGCGAAATATATCCAAACATCACAAACGTAATACTAAGGGCCGGCAAAATAACAATATTTAAATTCATAAAAAGAGTCTCACCAATAGGAATAACACTTACTATAGGAAAAACTTTTAGTTGGACAGCAAATATGGTGATAAGAAATACCCCTGAAACAAATTCAGGCAATGCCATTGTCGCAAGTCCTAAGAATGATATAACAGAATCAATCCATGTTTTCTCTTTGACTCCTGCTAATACACCAAAGAAGATAGATAATGGTACAAATATGATAAAAGCCGTGAGAGCCAAAATTATAGAATGGCCCACTCTTCTCCAGAGGATTGAATTAATTGCAACTCCTTGCATATAAATTGAATCCCCTAAGTCTCCTCTGACGACACCACCAACCCATCTAAAATAACGAGTGAGTACTGGATCATTAAGACCTCTAGCTTCTCGTAATGCGGTAACTGCTTCATCTGTAGCACTTTGTCCAAGAATCATCTGAGCTACATCACCTGGCATGATTTCTACGAGCATGAAAATAATAAATGACATGATAAGTAAGGTCGCTAGAAGCGACCCTACTTTAGAAAATATTATTGAAAAGTTCGTTTTCATTTTATATCCGTATATTTGTATTGTGGAAGCATAGACAATGGATGTCTATAATTAACAACTTTTTCATTAATTGCTACAAGGAATGGTACTTGTACATTAATTATTGTGCCTCTTTCATGGAATATTCTCTGTAATTCATGGTAGTAGCCTAAACGAACTTCAGGATCAACTTCAGCCGTAATATTGTCAATTAGTTCATCAACTTCTTTCATGTTTGTATGAGATTCATTCCAAGGAGCATCACTTCTGAAGGCATAGTTAAGGAGCATTGAAATGTCTGCTCTTGGTCCCCATCCTGTAATAGATAGAGGTGCATGCAACCAATATTGTGAAAGATAGATATCACGAGTATACCCTTTAAGTTCAATATCAAAACCGGCAGGTGCTGCTAATTCTTTCACTGTCTGTGCTAGTTCTTTTCCAAATGGATGGTCTGAAGCATAATATAATTCAACGCTTACGCCATTATCATAACCAGCTTCCTTCAATAATTCTTGAGCTTTTTCGATATCTCTGCCTCTAAGAGGAATGTCTAAATATTCTGCTTGAATGTTTAAAATTGGTGTTTCATTATAAGCAACACCTTCATTTAGATCCATTTGTGCTACGCTTCTAGCGATAACTTGTGGGTCCATAGCATATTTAAATGCAAGACGAACTCTATTATCGTCAAATGGTTCCATATCTTGTACAAGAGCAATAAATCTATGTTCTTGATAAGGAGAAATTACTTTAAGTCCATCAATTTTATCAATTCTTTGTTTAATAATTGGTGTAATAAATGGAACAACATCGACTCTATCACTCTCTAACATTGAAATTGAAGCTTCAATATCTCCAACAAAATAGATAAGTAATTGATCTAATTTAGGAAGTTCTGGATCCCAATAATTATCATTCTTTACAAGAAGAGCTGATTCTTTTGGAATAATCTGTTTAGGGATGAAAGGACCAGTTCCCATAGGTTTTGATTCACCTAAGGAAGCATAATCATAATCACTTGAAAGCATCATCATATTATAATCTGTAAATAGATAAATAAATGAAGGTTTTGCTTTTTTCAAGTTGATTGCAACAGTATAATCATCAATTATTTCAACAGATTCAACATTTTCAAAATCATTTTTCTTTAAGTGTCCAACATTTGGATCTTGAGTTCGCATGATACTAAATTTCACATCTTCAGCATTAAATGTTGAACCATCATGGAATGTTACTCCTTCTCTAAGTGTAATAACCCATCTTTTCCCATCTTCTGAATTCCAATCAAGAGCAAGAACTGGGTCTAAGGCACCAGTCTCTGCATTAATTTCAATAAGATATTCGTACATAGATGAATTTAAAGAAAAAAGCCTGACCATCCCATACACCTGGTGTAATGAGTCCAGGAACTTGTTCAGCAATTCGAATTGATTTTAATTCCGTTGTCGTCTCTTTATCACCACCTGCAAATACAGTAAATGTACAAGCAAGTAATAATACTAATGATAGCAATAGATATTTTTTCATATTTCCTCCAAAAAATTATGATTGTCGATTATTTAATGTGTATGTTTTTAAAGGTCGGATAACAACACTAAGCAATATGTAATGTAACATGCATATATGACCAGTACAAATTTAACAATACTACTATAACCGACAACCTAATTAAACACTATAATATGTCAGTTTGTCAAGGAATAATAGTTTTGCTAGTCAAATGACAAAGGTTCTCATATAGCTATATTTTAAAGTCATATAGTTAATAGATTAAGTGAGATATTAGTAATTTTAGAAAATTTTAATTAGTCTTTTGTTGAATAAAGGAGTTGATGGACATCATGTTTTGTGATTGGTTTTCCTACTATTACAAGAATATCACCAACGAGAAGTTTCTCATGAGGTCCTGGGGAAATCATTACCTTACCATCTCTTTTTATAGCAATTACAGTTGCCTTAGTTTCTTGCCAAAATTCATATCGCTTAAAGATTTATCATGAGCAATAGAGTAGGGCGGAATACAACAATCATAGGTATAAAAAGGGCTTGAAGCAATAAAGTGTTCAGTGGAATCGACAAGTGTATTAGTTATTTCCATTAATTCAGTATAGGCTTCTCTTTGAGTATCATAAATCTCATGCATTCTTTTTAAAAGCTGACGCCGAGTATCACGAGTCATGTGACGCTCGACGTACAGAGCTGCATTCTTTGCTGAATTAACAATAACTCCACTATTTTGTTGAACGCTGACCACATTCATCTCTTCTAGTAAAGAAAACGATCTACGGATAGTCTCTGGGGACACTCCATATTCACTACTCATTATTGATCGACCAGAAAGTTTCTTTCCTTCTTTAATATCGCCATTTGCAATTCTATGTGCAATATCTTGTGCAATCCTTACATATGTGGGAATCCCTTCTCTTTTTTTCTTCGTGCCATTGGGATTTCATGTAAATCAGCGTCTGTCATTTTTTTCTTCCAGTTATTTCTTGATATATACTTTTTTTATAGTTTGGAAGCATAGTCAATGGTTGTTCATACCCAGCAATTTTATTATTCATTGCTACAAAGTAAGGAACCTGAATATTAATCATTGCTCCATTTTCAATAAAATATTGTTGCAATTCTTTGTATAAATCATTTCGTATCTCTTCGTCAACTTCCATTGATATCCTATCAATAAGATTATCTAGTTTTGGGTCATTTAGATGTGATTCATTCCATGGCCCATCTGATCTATATCCAAGATTAAGAAGCATGCTAGGATCTGCTCTGCCTCCCCATGTTGTAAGAGTAAATGGCTCCTTAAGCCAGTATTGAGCAAAATATATGTCTCTAGGATATCCTTTTAGCTCTACATTAATATTTGCCTCTTTTGCTAGTTCTTTAACAGCTTGGACAAGTCCTTGATTAAATGCATGGTCAGATGCGTAGGTGAGTGTTACAGTGAGTCCTTTGGGGTAGCCAGCTTCTTTTAATAACGATTTTGCTTTTTCAACATCTCTTTCTCTTAAAGGAAATGGTTCATATTGTGGAAGGAGCTCCATGATAGGTGTTTCACTATAAGAAATCCCATCTCCTAACTTAAGATTAGCAGCTCTAGCTATCATTTTAGGATCCATTGCATACTTAAAAGCTAGTCGAACTCTATTATCATCAAATGGAGCTCTATCAACAGCCATAGATAGATATCGTTGTTCTTGGTAAGGAATAATAACCTTTAAGTTTGGATATGTATCAATCCTTTGCTTCATTATTGGTGTAATGAATGGAACAACATCAACCTGACCGTCTATAAGCATTGATAATGAGACTTCTACATCTGGACTAAAATAAATTTGTAATTCATCGATAAGAGGATAGGCTGGATTCCAATAGTCTTCGTTTTTAACAAGAACAGCAGATTCTTTTGGCGTAAGAGATTTCAACCTAAAAGCACCAGTACCCATTGGCTTTGTTTCCCCATAGGTTGCATAATCATATTCTGATGATAATATTGCCATGTTGTAGTCTGTAAATTGATAAATAAATGTGGGTCTTTTTTCTTTAAGAGTAATAATTAGGTGATAATCATCTACAATTTCAATTGATTCAACTGCTGCAAAATCAGCTTTCTTTGTATGGCCAATACTCGTATCCTGTGTTCTTTCAATTGTATATTTCACATCTTCGCTTGTTAACAAAGAACCATCATGGAATGTAACATCCTCACGAATTTCAATATTCCATACTTTTCCATCATCTGTATTCCACGCTGTAGCTAGTTGAGGAGATAAAGAGTTATCTGTAGCATCTAATGCTACCAAATATTCATATACAGACGAATTTAAGCTAAAAGGTTTGACCATTCCAGACTCCAGGCGTAATAAGTCCAGGCATAGTATCAGAAATTCTGACAATCTCCTTTTCTGTAGTAGTGTTTGTATCAACATTTCCTTGGGAATATAATGTGAAAGGTGTTAAGAGAGCGAGTATGATTAGCACTAATAGCAAAATTTGTTTCTTTTTCATATTTTTTACCTCGTCTTATATAAAAGGTAACATCATATGTCTAAAAAGACCATAACTTGATTTAGAAGATATTTAGCTTTTAATTCAAGAATTTTATTTCATTTTCTTTTTATATCATTCCATATGTTGTTTAAAGAAATGCTATTATCCATAGTTAATGGAATATGTTCTTTATGTGCTTGTGCAGCTAGTAAATTAAATCTATTAGTAATTTTATGATTACATCTTCGTAAAGCAATTGATGGATTAATTTTTGCATAACGAGCTAAATTAACTACAGAGAACAGTAAATCTCCAATTTCTTCTTCTACATGATCACGATTATTATGAATATCAGTAATAGCTTCTTTGACTTCATTAAGCTCTTCTTCAATTTTTTCAATAACACCAGCAATATTTGGCCAATCAAACCCAACTTTTTTCATAGCTTTTTGCATTTCAACAGCATGTTCTAAGTCAGGAAGTTTTTTAGGGATCCTCTCAAAAACATTCTGAGTATTTGGAGTTTTTCCTTCAATTTCAACTTTTACCTTGTTCCATACATCAAGAACTTCATCAGTATCATGTACTTGTGTTTCTCCAAAAACATGTGGATGACGTCTAATGAGTTTTTCACACACATCGTTAATGGCGTCCACTGGAGAGAACTCTTTATTTTCTTCATGAATTCTAGCAGCCATAAAAGCATTTAATAAGACATCTCCAATTTCTTCTTTACAAAGGTTAATATCATTATCAATCAAACCATCAATATATTCATAGGTTTCATCAAGGAGTGCTCCACTTACTGTTAAGGGAGTTTGTTCTCTGTCCCAAGGGCATCCATCTTCACTTCTTAACATTGTAATAATATCATAAAGGGTTTTTACTGCTTGTTCAAAATTTGTTGCTTTTTTTAGTGTGTATGTAATCATTATTTATTTTCCTTGCTCTAGTTTACAGAATATACATTATATACAATTTATGGCGTCTCGTTATAAAGTTCTACTTCATCTATGTATTGTAGTTCGGACCATACAATATTATTGAAATCACCTTGCCCAGCGAACAATGATGCCCAAAGATGTATATATATATATGGACTTGGTCCATCTATTTCATCTATTAATATTTCAAAAGTCTCTTCATCTTCTTCTAATAATCGATTTCTAAAAGATTCTTTAGTAGATGAATTTCCTAAGAATCTTTTTTTCTGATAATCTCCGAGATAAAATTCATCATTAGTTGGTGTAGTAAGCAATATTTGAGTATGTTCGCCATTAGAATCAATTATTAAGGTAAAGGTTGCTTGCCACCCTTCAAGAGTATTCACAAAGGAACTAATTGGAATGGGAAAATCCATCAGAGGAGCACCATTGAAAGAAAATCCAACATCATCTGGTGTATTATCAGTCCTCATTGAAAAGGTCCCTAGGACAAGAGCATCTATCTCTGTATCTGATTCATAATCAAATCGATTAATACTTGAAAGAATGCTTGTTGTGTTAGCATCCTTTCTTTTTAAGTAGAGTGCGGGAGCTGAATTAGATCCAATTGAGAAAGCTCTTCCGTTATTACTATTTCTATACAATGAGTTGAATTCAGTTCTTGCCTTATCCAACGTAATGATTGAATTTGGAACCTGTTGTGCACTCTCTGTTAGAGACGTTGAATATGCATAAAACAACTTAATACTTGGAGTAGTATTTTTATCAATAAGTTCTGCCATTGAGTCATCTGTGAGAGTGACAGTTACTGAATAGGTCAATCCTGTTCTCTCATTATCTATTGAGACTCCATTATTATCGATATAAAGGTATGTTGGTATTCCACAAGAAGAAAACAATAAAAAAGACGCTATAATGAGTAATACAATTTTAGTACTCTTCATATAACGTCTTTTCATGTTTTCACCCTTCATATTGATGTTTTCACATCATTAAGAGTTAAAGTAATACCAGTTTTGATGCAGCGAGCTTCGCATATTCACTATTGGGATATTCATCACTAAGTTGTTGAAATACTGCTTTTGCTAAGTCAGTATCGTTATTAGCTTCGTGTAAACGTCCTACATTAAATAGAGCTTTTGCAGATTGCGCTGCATTTCCTTCTGTTGTGTCGTACACTTGTTGGTAATACTCTAATGCTGCTTTTGAATCATTGAGTTGTTCACTAGTGACAGCTAAGTTAAATAGAGAGAGAGAAGCAAAATAAGAATCTTTGCCTTTTTCTAATGAAGCGAGGAATTGATTCTTAGCTTCATCATAACTACCCTCTTTAAATGCCATCAATCCTAATAGATAACTTGCTTTTACGCTAGGATATGATTTACTTTTTGATGTTGCAAACTCTTGTAGATCATTTTTCAATGTGCTAGCAAGTTCTACAGCTTCAGTAGACGTCATATCTTCCATTGCAGCCCATGTATCGTATTGTTCACTAAGCTCATCAATACGACCCATATTAGCTTCAGCATTATTAGTTGAAACACTAATGCCAATCCATAATCCTACAAGGATAACAATTAATGCTATCCCTGTAATGATTAGAATCATTCTATTTCTACTTACAAAATTACTTAAAGTATTTTCAACTTTATGTTGAAAAGAAACTTCCTTTTTATCCGCCATGGTTATTCTCCGTTATTCAGAATCATTCTCTTCTCTAGAACGCATGAGGTCCCCAAATGTAAAGGTATCACTATCTTCACTATCATGGATATATTTGGAAATTTCAGATTGTTGAGATTTTTTGATTTTTTCTTTTATAGAAAGACTTAATTTTTGAGTTGATGGGTTAATTTCTACAATAGCTGCTGAAATAGGGTCACCTACTTTAAAGTTTTTAAGAACAGAATCGTTAAATTCTTCATCTGGACCAATTAGGTTATATTTTGAAATTAATCCTTCAATATCACCAAGAACTCTTACAAATACTCCAAAATCAGTAACGTTGGTAACTTCACCACTAATTATTGATCCTTTTGGATAATCTTGACGTAAGGTAGTCCAAGGATTTCCTTCTAATTGTTTTACTCCAAGTCTGATATGTCTTGTTTGTGAATCAACTTTCGTTACCACAACATCAATAATATCACCCTCTTTACAGAACTCACTCATATTACGAGTTTTCTTTGTCCATGAAATGTCATCGATATGGAGAAATCCATCAATTCCATCTTCAAGGTTTATGAAAGCTCCAGAGTTTGTAATCTTAACAACAGGTTTTGTTAATGTCATTCCTTGTGGATAACGAACAGAGATAGTATCCCAAGGATTTTCTTCAAGTTGTTTGAGGCCTAAAGAAACTCTCTTTTTATCAAGGTCATATCCGAGGATTTTTGCTTCTACAACATCACCAATGCTTAAGACTTCTTTTGGATTATTAATTCTTTTTGTCCATGATAATTCTGAAATATGTGCAAGGCCTTCAATACCTGGCTCAATTTCAATAAATACACCAAATGTTGTTAATTTAGTAACTGGTGCTTTGACAACATCATTTACAGCATAACGTTCTTCGAATGTATTCCATGGATCTGCGGACATATGTTTTAGAGAAAGGTTAATCTTCTGAGATTCTGGATCTATGTTGATGAGTCTTAAATGAATCACCTGCCCTTTTGACACAAAATCTTTAGGCTTTGTAACATGACCCCAACTCATATCGTTAATATGAAGAAGACCATCAAATCCACCTAAATCAATAAATGCACCAAAGCTTGTGAAACTTTTTACAGTTCCTTCAACTACATCACCAATTTTGACCTCTGAGAAGAACTTTTCTTTTATTTTCTTTTAATTTTCTTTTCGAGATATTCTCTGCGTGAAACAACTGATTTGAGTTTCATTCCTGTATGGAACTTATCAATAATAAAATAATCAGCAATTCCAATCATTGTATCTGGGTCCTCTACTCTAACCACATCAGCTTTACTGAGTGGGCAGAACCCTAAGAACTCATTACCAAGGTCGACTTCAAATCCACCCTTAATAACTTTGACAAACTTACCCATAACCGGTGTTCGGTTATCAGCAGCTACCTTTAGAACTTCCGTACGTTCCTTGATGTCAGCGCGCTTTTTAGAAATGACGATTTGGCCGCCTTTTCCTTCCTTGTTGACAATCATAACCTTGACTTCGTCGCCGACGGCGGGAACAGTGGAAAATTCATCGATGGCTACTCTGCCCTCAGATTTATATCCCACATCCACAAACACATACTCGTTATTGACCTGAACTACAGTACCGGTAACAAGCTGACCGTCTTCAATTTCATCAAGAGATTTAAGGTAATGTTCCTGCAACATTGTCTGCATATCTGCCTTGTGCTGCAGTTCGCTTTGTGTTTCCACCACTTCCTTTACGTCTTCCACTTTACTCTCCTGATCCTTATTTATTCCCCCTAAGCGGGCGAATATAGCATGTAACACTTTTACATAAACTTCCTCTATGGTCAAGTATGAACAGTCAATATATAGCGCATCTGGAACAATCTTCAGTGCTCCAACGCTTTTATTTTTGTCTATCTCATCACGTTCTTTAATTAGTTCTTGTAATTCTTCTAAAGTATATGATGATTCCTGCTGTTCAAATCTTCTCTTTGCCCTCACTTCCACTGAAGCATCTAGATAAAACTTATAAGGGGTGTCATTGAAGACAACACTCGTCATATCTCTCCCTTCAGCTACTAGTGAAGTTCCACTTTGGCTTATATTTCTAAGGTGTTCATTTACAATGTTTCTTAATTCAACTATCGCACTATGGGTTGCAACCCAAGCATCAACACTATCTGTATGAAGATATTGTTCAACACAATCTTCACCAATATAAAGTTTTTCATCTTTAATAGAAATGGGAAGATCCTTTGCGACTTGAATGATACTTTTTGAATTTGTAGGGTCAATACCCTTTTGTAACACAGTGTAGGTAATAGCTCTATAAAAATTTCCTGAATTTAGAAAATAATACTCTAAACGGTCGCTAATTAACTTTGCGATAGTGCTCTTACCTACACCAGCTGGACCATCTATAGCTATTACTATTCCTTTTAATGATTTTAATATATCAATATTCATATCCATTATCGTTTACTCTCATCTAATAAGCCTTGAATCTCACTCTTTGAGACAGCTCTGAACTGACCCTCTTTTAAATTACCCAATGTAATTGACCCTATTCTTAATCTCACAAGTTGTACAATATTATACCCTAGATATGTGAATATTTTTCGAAGTTCTCTATTTCTTCCTTCTGTAAGAGTAACGTGAGCCCACTTTTTTTGTAGTTATTGTAAAGCTTTTTATAGTGTATGGTTTTTGGCTATCGATAAAAAGCCCTTTAGTGGCACTTTGAAGGTCTTCACTTCGAATTGGTTCACTTGTCATTACTGCATACTCTTTCTCTATCTGAAATGATGGGTGTGTTATTTTTTGAGCCATATCTCCATCATTTGTATAGAGAATTAATCCACTTGATTCTTTATCTAAGCGTCCTACATGAAAAAAGTAGGTTTTTATCAGCAATAGTAATAAGATCTCTAGCATATGATGATTCATTTGGATCATAATTGGTACATACATACCCTTTTGGTTTGTTAAGGGCATAATAAAGTGTTTTATCTGATGCCTCAGCGAGCACATCATCAACCATTACGACATCTTCTTCATGTACTTTTACGCCCATTTCTCTGATTTTCTGTAAATTTACAGAAACTCTGCCATCTGCTATTAATTGTTCGCAAGAACGTCTAGAACCGAATCCACTCTTAGCTAGATAGCTTTGTAGGCGTATAGGATACTCTATTTTCATAAAAGTAATCCCTCCTCATTTGTTAAAAATCTTTGTTTATCAATTTTCTGATAGTTTTGGTAATGCAGCAATACTTGGTAAATTAAACTCAATAAGAAATTTCTTTGTTGTCCCATATAGCATAGGTCTACCTGGTACATCTTTTTTACCAATTCCTCTAATATATTCTCTTTCAAGGAGAAGTCTCATGATAGAATCTGATGAAACTCCTCGAATATTCTCAACATCACGTCGTGTAACTGGTTGAGCATAAGCGATGATTGAGAGTGTTTCAAGTGCTGCTTTAGATAATCTCTTATCAACCTTGCGTCCATATGCAATTCTTAAAGTATCGTAGAGATTGTTATGGGGTTCAATTTGGAAATTCCCTCCCCTCTCAACAATTTCTAATCCATGACCATTATCACTGTAGGTTCTAGAGAGCTCTTCAATTGCCAACATAATATCTTCTTCAATTGATGAAGTGAGTTTAGTAAGATGTTGCATAGAAATTGGTTCATTCTCTAGAAAGAGGAATACTTCTATTAATTTAGCAAGATCAGTTAACATATCTTTTAATCATCCTCTTCTTCATTAAAATCTATGACAATATCGTCATCGTCATCTTGAGTTAAGCTTATATCTTCTTTTGTATCATCATCGTCAATGTGGTGTTCTTTTACATTGAATATTTCCTCTTGATAAGGAATCTCCTCAACAAACTCTTCTTCTTGATCATATAAAGGAGATTTCTTTATCAAAATATCTCCAAATAATGTATGTTGTTCAATAATAACCATATTAAACTTAACAGCTTCTAAAATTGCAAGAAAAGCACAGATAATATCAATTACTGACTCTTTTGTGACAACAATATCAATAAAAGAAATCGAATCTCTTTCTTCAAATAGTTCCCTCATAAGTGTAAGCTTTTGTTTTACTGTGACCTCTTCATATACATTAAATACTTGATCAATAGATATAGTTTGTAATAACGATGAAAATGTTTTTAGTAAATCCCACACAGATATTTCGTTCCACAGTTCATCATCTCGAAAGGAAGCATAAATTGGTTTTTCTTTCTCATAATAAAGAGTTGATTATTCTGACTTTGTTCGGCCAAAAGTGAGCTGTATTTCTTATATTTCTGATACTCAATGAGTTGTTCAACCAAATCTTGTTTATCCTGATCCCATTCAAGATCATCAACCTCATCACGTGGAAGAAGTGTATTGCTTTTTATATATAATAAATGGGCGGCCATATGATAAAAATCAGTAAGATCATCTAAATCTACTTTCTTTGCCATTTCAAGATACGATAAGAATTGATCAGTGATTTCTGCTATTGGAATAGCATAAATACTTACTTGAGCTTTTTGTATAAGGTGAAGTAATAAATCGAGAGGGCCTTCGAATTGTTGTACTGAATAGGTAAGATGAGATTCCTTCTTTAGGTATTCTCTATCTTGTCCAATCTCGTCTGTCATATAATATAGTATTATATCCTAAATATAATAACAGGGTAAAGACTCACGTTACCCTGTTATAGGACAAATACATCAATTCTAGAATATTATTAAGTGTGGAGAGACTTTTAACCAAGTCTAATAGAGCCTGGTTAACTTAAAAAATACTTATTTTCAAGCATCATCACACTCCAAATATTTGTCAATAATATCTCAACCCGATAGATTTGGCAATCACAACCCGATAGATTTGGCAATCACAACCCGATAGATTTGGCAATCACAACCCGATAGATTTGGCAATCATAACCCGATAGATTTGGCAATCATAACCCGATAGATGGACTTGTCAAGAAAAATAGACCACTAAAAGTATTTAGTTGTATTCTTGTTTTTTTAAGTAGCCATATCCATTTTTTTATCTTGTTTTGTTTTTCCAAAAGAAGCACAGCATAGAAATTTTCACAAATTATGTTTCCTGAAGTAGACATCATTCTGTAATGTATGTATGAAAGAGTTTCTACACTGCGCCTTTTATCCTAATACCCTGTTATTATGAAGTTACTTTTTTTATTTAATATTGCTTATTATTCTTTTGTTTCTTTGACTACTACAGACGAAGGGAACATAATAGTTCTTAATTGAACTTCTAAATCTTTGGTAATATCTTCATTACTCTTTAAGAAAGTAATAGCATTATCTCTTCCCTGCCCTATTTTATCATTCTTATAAGAATACCAAGATCCACTCTTATTTACTAAGTCATACTTTAGCGATCCGTCTAAAATGGAACCAAAGTAACTAAGACCTTCTCCGAAAAGCATATCAAGTTCGATCCGTTTGAAAGGAGGAGCTACTTTATTTTTTACAATTTTGATTCTTACTCTATTTCCAATAATATCATCTGCACTCTTAGAAATTGCTTCAATCTTTCTTACTTCAATTCTAATTGAGGAGTAGAATTTGAGTGCGTTTCCACCTGTAGTTGTTTCTGGATTGCCAAACATAACTCCTATTTTCATTCTTATCTGATTAATGAAAATGATTGTAGTATTACTTTTGGAAAGGATCCCTGTGAGTTTTCTTAAAGCTTGGCTCATGAGCCTTGCTTGAAGTCCCATGTGAGAATCGCCCATATCGCCGTCAATTTCTGCTTGAGGAGTAAGAGCTGCAACTGAGTCAACAACAATTATATCAACAGCACCTGAACGAACGAGACTTTCTGTAATCTCTAAGGCTTGTTCTCCATTATCTGGCTGGCTAATCCAGAGCTCATCAGTGTTTACTCCGAGTTTACGAGCATAACCAGGATCAAGCGCATGTTCAGCATCAATAAAAGCAGCAATTCCTCCAGCTTTTTGAGCTTCCGCAATTGCATGAAGTGCAAGTGTTGTTTTACCGGAAGATTCTGGTCCATATATCTCAATAATTCTACCTTTAGGATATCCACCTACACCCAGAGCTTCATCAAGTAGGATTGACCCTGAAGAAATAGTTTGTATTGAACTATCTATTGGATTGTCTGAGAGCTTCATTAATGCACCTTTACCAAATTGCTTGTCAATTTGACTTCTTGCATTCTCTAATGCTATTAATCTGTCTTTGTTATCTCCAGATTTAATTGCTCTTGAAACGGGGGTGTTATTACTACTATTTTTAGCCATGTCGATGTTTGCTCCTATAGGTCGTTTTGTACTTACTTTACGTTATTCTTAATCATATTACTTTGTAACATCATGGGAATCTAGTATAATTGTGACAGGTCCATCATTTGTATACCTCACATGCATGTCTGCTCCAAATATACCACTTTCTACTTCTAAATTCATCTCTTTTAATCTACTAATTGCATCTTCGTACATGCGCATTGCTTCATCTGGATGTGCTGCATTATTAAATGATGGTCTATTCCCTTTAGTTGTAATTGCACAAAGAGTAAATTGACTAATAAGAAGAATCTTTGATGAAACTTTATCAACACTAAGATTCATTTTATTTTGTTCATCTTTAAAAATCCTTAAAGCGGCAATTTTCCTCACAATATATTCTAAGTCTGTTACAGTATCGCCATGAAAAACACCGAGATAAACAAGTAATCCTTTATCTATGTTACCAGTAATTTCATTATCAACACGAACAGAAGCGTCACTCACTCTTTGTACTACTGCTATCATGTTCTTTTCAAATTATGCATCGATGAAACTAACTCTTTTTGATCTTCACTATGAAAAAGGTTGTTCCCATTACAAGAATGTCTGCTCCGGCTTCAAATACTTTTTCAGCATTATGCGTATTAATTCCACCATCCACACTAATTTGAAAAATTAAGATTATGCTTTTCTCTAAATTGAGCTAATTCTTTGATTTTATCATAGGAAAAATCAATGAATGACTGACCTCCAAACCCAGGATTCACACTCATAATCAACACTAGATCTATTTCTTCAAGCATAAGGAATAGAGAACTCACAGAAGTAGATGGTACTATTGATATACCAGCTTGTATTCCATGTTGATGAATGAGACCAATGGCCTTATGTAGGTGCACTGTTGCTTCTGCATGAACTGTGATGATATCACTTCCAGCATCAACAAAAGATGGAATCAGGTGCTCAGGTTGCTGTACCATGAGATGTGTATCAAACGGTAGAGAGCTGAGTGGTCTCATATCTTTAATGAATTTTGGACCAAATGAAATATTTGGAACAAATTGACCATCCATCACATCAAGGTGAATAATGTCTGCACCCGATATGTTAATCTGCTCCACACCTTTTGCTACATCTGTAAAATTGCAACTAAGCATTGAGGGAGCTACTTTGCATATTCTTTCATTTTTCATATCTTAAGTTGTACCAGAATCAACTGCTTTTGTTAAGACTCAAAATAATGCTAGTATTATATTCCATATTCCTGCAGATGTTGCAACCAAACCCTATTTACTATATAATAATACTATAATCTAGAAATTTCTCACCGATAACACCAGAGCTGTTTTACGTCCTGTGTTCCGGGATGAATGGCTTATTTATTCGTCTAAATAGCATGTAGAATAAAAGATTAAGGGAGTGCCTTATGAATGAAGAAAATATTAGAGTTCTGTTAACAGAAGAAAAATGGACCCGAGCTTCACTAAATACGTATACTGTTCCAGCATTCGAAGAAATTGATGAAATGCTCAATCAAGTGAAAAGTGGAGATGATTTGCTTGAGATTAAATCAATTTGTGAAGAACACATAAAGAAAAACAAGAACTCTATTATTGCTATGTATATTTCAGGGGTAGTTTCTCTTATGCGTAAGAGCCTTGATTATGGACATCTCACCTCTTTAATCGAGATGTTTAATGAAAACGGAAAACACAATGTAGTAGAATTCCTTTCTTACAAAATTCTTGATCGTTATGAAGATAAGTATGTTCTAAGAGTCTTAGCTACTACCTATGATAAAGCCGGTAGAGAAGAAGAGAAGTATAATTTATACAAGCGTCTTGTAGCTGTGGATTTTGAAGAAACAGATCTTCTTCTTACAATAGCAAGACGTTATATAGAGAAAACAATAAAAAGGAAGCAATTCTTTATTATAAGAAAGCTTTTCAACGTTATCTCAACGTTCAAAACTTCCAAGCTGTACAAGAAGTATGGTCACTCATGCTCACTCTCATCCCAGAAGATTTTTCTTATCTTTTAGGATTAGCTACTAAAATTATTAATAGATTTAATGGTGAAGGTTCTATTAAGGCTCTTACACAATTATATCAATTAAGTATAGAAAAAGATCAATTGGACCAAGCTATCACTACACTAAAACTCATGCTTAATACTGAACCTAATAATTCATGGGCAAGAGAACAATTAGTTTCAATGTATAAAAAGAAATACGAATCACATTCAAGACTACAATCTTGTATTGAGCTTAGTAATCTTGATAAATCTTTTAGAGATATTCTTCTTGCTATTGATGAATTTGAAAAGAATATTGCTTTTGATAAAGGTTCTTTTGTCTACCACAAAACGTGGAGCATTGGTCGTATCCGCGATATTACTCCAGAAAATGTTATTATTGATTTTTCGACAAAAAGAAATCATGTTATGTCTCTTTCAATGGCTTTTAGTTCTCTTCAAGTTCTTGAAAAGCATCATATCTGGGTTCTTAAGAGTGTGTTCCCTAAAGAAAAACTTCACGATAAATTTATCAATGATGTTGCTTGGGGGTTAAGAACACTCATTACAAGTAATAAAAACGCAGCATCCTTAAAAGAGATGAAAGGAGAAATTACTCCATCAATTCTCACACCCAAAGAATGGACAAGCTGGTTAAACAAAGCAAAGAAAGTCTTGATGAGTGATCCTCTTATTGGTTTAGTTCCTAATGAAAGTGATATTTACATGGTAAGAGACACTCCTATTAGTTATGAAGAAAATCACTTGTAATCTTTAAAAATGAAAAGAGATTTTATGCTAAAGTAAAAATAATTAGAGAATTCCTCGAAAGTGGAGATGTTGAATCTGACTTCTTTGTTGAAATGGTAAAGTATTTTAGAGATCAATGTGTTGCTTATCAAGGAGTGACCGATCAAGTTGTATCGAGTTTCCTCCTAGTTCAATACTTGAGCGATAAATATCCGTTTATTGCTCCTCCAGAAAATAATAGCTTCAAACAACTCTACAATATGCTTGATTCTGTACCAAGAACATTCCAAGCTATTGAAGATACAGAGATTAAGAAAATTTTCATTGACCAGGTTGTTAAGACTGAAGACCCAGATAAGGTCCCATTAGTTCTAGTATCCCTTTACCCTTATTACCTTACAAGCTACATCATGGATACTCTTCGTGAACAAGGCAAAAAGAAAGTTATTGAAGACATGTTTAAAAAAAGCATGTACTAATTATAGAGAGAATGCAGACCTCTTCACATATCTTTCTAGAACCTTTGACAGAAAATTCTGGGAAAAGAAAATTAAAGTTTCATTTGAATCACTCATCACAAGTCAATTACAACTTCTTGACCACGCCTTTAACGCAGTAGAAGCTAAAAAAGCAACAACTGAAAATAAGAAGATTGTGAAAACACTTATGACGATATTATTTGAAGAAAGAACAATATTTGAATTCCTTAACTCTTCTAATGAAGGTCAAGCTCAACGAATAAACTTTATCATACAAAGAATGAGTGGCCTTGACCAATCAAAAAAGATCGAAGTAAAACATACGATTTTAGAGAAATTCCCAGATTTCACATTCTTAGGTGAAGATCTTAGTTCAACAGAACTTGTAAGTAGTGGATTGTTAGTAACTAAGAAAAGATTTATTGAAAAGCAAAATGAATTAGATTATTTGATGAATGTTGAAATACCTGAGAACTCTCGTGAGATTGGAGCAGCTTTAGATTTAGGTGATTTAAGAGAAAATTCTGAATTCAAAGCAGCAAAAGAGAAACAGGGAATCTTAAATACTACAATGATGCGCCTTACCGATGAAATTCTAGAGCAACAATAGTAAACTCTGATTCTATAGATCCTTCGAAAGTTTCATTTGGCACAGAAGTGACACTCACAAACCATATTTCTCACGAAATAAATGTGTATCAAATATTCGGGCCATGGGAATCAAATCCTAATGAGAACATCATCAGTTATTTGGCACCATTCGGAGCTAAACTATTAAATCATAAGGTTGGAGAGAGATTTGCTTTCGATATCAATGAAACTTCATATGATTTTACTGTTGAATCAATTAAGAAACTGCACGTGTAAAATAGTGTTATTAACATGAGATTATGAGAGAGTAATTAACACCTACCCTCTCATTTTTTTTTTGAATAGACTAATCACATCAATATGAGCTAGATGATAAAAAACAAACGTAATTACAATCGAAGCAGTATAGAGTGCACTCAATAATAGAAATGCGTATAAGGTTCGAGTTTCAGCTAAAAGTGAAGGCTTTAGTAGATTATTCATATTCCATAAAAAGATAGATAGTGGAATATTTGCAATTATTATCTTAATTATTTCTTTAAGAAAACTTTTATTGAACAACCCAAGAACATCTCTTTTCATCAAATATAATATATATATGATGAGACCTAATGAAAGACTTATAATACTAGCGAGAGAAATGCTACTCACAAGACCTCTTATCTTTAGTAAAAAGATCATACTTACAATATCTACCACAGTAACAATAGATGTGATTATAAGGGCGGGAGTGAAGTTATCAATTGAAATAAGTGACTCTTTGTAAAAAATGTATACCAAGCAGCTATAGGCATAGCGATAGCAAAGAAGAAAAGGACATCACTCGTATGTAAAGCATCTTGGAGGGTATATTTACCACTTGTTAACAGAACAACACTTGTCTGGTCTCCTGCCAATGTTAATAACAAAAGAGCAGGAAGAAGGAGAGCAAACAGAGAAATGAGACCATGATTAGTAAGCTGTTTCATAAAATCTTTGTTTTCTTTACTTCCAGCTAACACTAAAGAAGGAAAGATTGAAGTTGCTATTGCTCCAAAAAAGATTCCATAAGGAGCTTGCCATATAATAATCGCATTGCTAAAGTAGGTGATACTCCCTGTTTCCAGAGTTGAAGCCAAGTAAAATGCTATTTGTTGGCTAACAATTGTCATAATTGCTGATATTGTAACAGGTCCCCATCTACGCATTACATCAATAAAATCTTTATTAGAGAACTTGAAGGTAATGAACGCATCATAATGAAGTCTTTTCACTCTTAGAAATGTAAAACTAGTTTGTAGGAATCCTCCAATGATTACCCCTAGGACAAATGAATATGGCCCCATAATCGATGAGAGGAGTATTACTGAAGCAATTACTGTAATAGAAAAGATAAGAGGTGCAATTGAAGCCGTGAAGAATAGATTATGTGATTGAAGAACTCCGATGAGAAGAGCATACAATGCAATGAGAGCTAAATACACCATAAAGAAAGGAAGTAGATGAGATGCTAGAAGAACCAGAGAAGGTTCAGTGAAGTCGCTAAAGAATGTAATAATTTGAACCCTGAACAGGTATGTTATTATAATTATTGGGCTCATAATTGCAATCTGGAATCCAAAAAGCGTTCTAAGTAACTCTTTTTGGCGTTGTGGGGAAATTATGAGCCGTGTGAACACTGGGATAAAAGCACTATTAAAAGCCCCTTCGGCAAAAAGTTTCCTAAAATTGTTAGGAATGTTAAATGTAAAATTAATAACATCCCCTATTCCACTTGCACCAAAATACGTTGCAAGAACTCGTGCTCTTACAATACCTAATAAGCGTGAAACAAATGTAAAAACCATGAGAATAAGAGAATTTCTTTTTACTTTATGAAGAGTTGCTTCCTCATTTTTTTGCATAGTAGCGTTCCAGATAGGATGTCTTAAATTCTGTGAAACGGTTTTCATGTATAGAAGTTCTAATGTTATTCATAAAATTATAAAGGTATGTAAGGTTATGTTCAGTAGCTAACATTCCTGCAATCATCTCTTTTGCTTTAAAGACATGACGTAAATATCCTCTTGAATATTTCGTACAAGCAGTACACGTACAACCTTCTTGTATGGGACCTGCATCCATTTCATGGGTCGCTCTTTTTAATTGAATCATTCCATCATCAGTGAATACTGAACCATTTCGTCCACTACGTGTGGCAAGAACACAATCAAACAAATCAATTCCATTCATTACAGCTTCTAAAATATAGTCAGGAGTCCCAATGCCCATAACATAGCGTGGTACATCAAGATTGAGGAATTGGGTCGTGTATGCAAGATATTCTGCAAATTCTTCACTTGTCTCTCCGACACTTAATCCTCCAATTGCAATACCGGAAAGCCTATTTCGCTTAATGCAAGGGCACTCTCTTTACGTAAATCTTTATAGAAATTCCCTTGAACTATGCCAAATAAATTTCCCTTTTTCTCACTCTTATTCCAATGATCAAAGGATCTATGTGCCCATTTCCTCGTTGTTTCCCAGGCTTTTTTCGCTTCATTATATGGGATACTTGGAGCAGTACATACATCGAGACACATAAGGATGTCACTGCCAATAGTAGTTTGAATATCTATCACTTTTTCGGGTGTAAGTTGATGTCGAGACCCGTCTATATGAGATTGAAAGATAACCCCTTCTTCTTTGATCTTTCTCAATTGAGAGAGACTGAAGACCTGAAATCCACCACTATCGGTAAGAATATTATGTTTCCAATTACTAAAGTTATGTAATCCATTAAAAGAATCTAAGACGTTAGTACCTGGTCTCAGATACAGATGATATGTATTAGCGAGAATGAGATTATAACCGATTTCACTTACTCTATCATGATACATTCCTTTGACAGTTCCATTTGTGCCAACAGGCATAAACGCAGGTGTAGTGACTTTCCCATGAGGTAAAGAGAGAACTCCACATCGTGCGTTGCTATGTGTATCTTGATGAGTTTGTTGATAAATTTTTTCCATAATAAAGTTATTTCCTTTTAAAACTGAGAGTTAGAATGGAAGCAAAAATAAAATTACCATTGGACCTAATGTACCCATCATTGGATGAATTACCCCTTGTTTAGCTAAAATCATCCCCATAAGAAGCATAACATAAAAAAACAACAGCAATAGAAATACTCATAATAATACTTAACATCAGTACATTTTTCTTCCATGCAAAGACAGTAGAACAGGAAATAAGGATAAGAATCAAGGGGGCTAGGTTTTTAAATATTCTATTATATACATCAGAGGCAATTAAACTAAATTCATTCTTTCTGATCAACTTTATGCTCTCTACATATCTAAGAGCATCAGGTAAATCCATGGTAATTACTTCATTATTCTTATTTGCAAAAAATGATGGTTCTAATGTGAAATAGGAAGGAGTATATGAAGAAAGGAATGAATATTCTGCTTCATTGTTTTCAATAGAATAGATATTTGCATTCTGTAATGTCCAAGAACCTTCATTATATACTCCAGTCGTAGCATCAACTCGTTCTAATAAGGAACCTTCTTTATCAAGATGATAAAGACTAACTTGAGTTATTCTATTATCTATTTCTGTAAAACGTCGTGCGTAGACGATATATGACCTATCAAACCCATATAATGTAATATTTCTATTATCTGAAGTAACATTCTGATCAAGAATCTCTTGTGTATAATCATTCTTTATTCTATGTGCTTTAATCGCAATCTCTTCATTGAAAAAAAACTGAAATATCGATAGAAAAAGGGAAGCAATAATGAGAATAGAAACTAATCTTCTAAAACTAATTCCAGAATTATTTAGAATAATCATCTCATTGTGAGTGTGCATCATAGAGAGAATGTAGGTAGATGCAAAAAGAGCCGAGGGAGGAATTGCAAACACAATAGCTTCTGGGAAGTAAAGAATTGTAGCATAGACAATACTTCTCAAAGCTATCTCTGCTTGAAGGTATTGTTCTAAATGAGAAAATAAATCAAATAAAAGTAGGATAAAGGAGAGCAATAAGGTGGTAATTGTAACAAGTCGGAAAAACGAAACAAGAAGATACCTTCGCAATACTCTCATAAGCGTCTCATTCTAAAAAGTAAAGAAAGTGAAATAATGAGAATTATTACATTTGGAGCCCACATAAAAAATAGAGGATGAATAGCGACACGTATTATTTGACTTTGTCCAACAAAGAGCATAGCCCAATAAAGGGCTGCAACAAGAAGTGATAAACCAAAGCCAAACAATCTACCATGTTTTATCTTCATAAATGAGAGTGGAAAGGCGATAAGAGCAAGAATGACTGAGCTGATACTAAGTGCTATCTTTTTATGAAATTCCGCTCTGTAGTATTGAAGATAAAAGTCTATTGGTTTTTCTCTTTCGATCCTTTGAATTTCTAGATTCAGAGAATCAATTTGTTCCGAAATATTTGCCTGATGTGAATTTGGAGAGGCTAGAAGATTATTTTTCTCTTCAATAACATTCATCTTTCTGTTATACAATGTAAGACGTAATTTTTCAAATTCAATTTCTCTTTCTTTAATTCTATGGAGAAGTTCTCGACTAGTCATCTTTGAAGGGCTCATATCGGTAATTTGACCCATTTGGTCACTAAAATTAAGATAGTACGTCATCTTTTCGCCCGATGCATAAGAGAATTCTTCTTTATTTGATGAATCATTAGTTAAAAAAAGGACATCGTATAAATCAAGACGGTATATAAAAGATGAAATATCTATAAGCGTGATTTCCCCTTTTACAGCGCTAATAATCTGTTTCTCTTTTTTGTTCGACTGATCAAATATAAAAACAGAGTTCATTACTCCCTCATCTACTTCCCCAGTAACAATGCTTACATCTCCAATCTTATTTATTGAATAGGGCTCTATTTCCATTGTAGGGAGATCTCTTAAAAGAGATGAGTATAGTGTTTTAAAACGAGAATTAGAATAAGGGATAAGAACATCTGCAATAATATAGGTTACAGCGCTCAATAGAATGGCTCCTACTATTATTGATCTAAACATTTTAGATAGAGAGATTCCAGCAGCTCTTAATGCCAGAGTTTCATTATTTGCAGAAAGATCACCTATTACCATGCTTGCAGCAGATAATGTAGAGAATGGTATGGTATAGAGCATTATTGTGGCATACTAAGAGAGACAAGAAGAAACATTTGAGAAATTGGAACATTCTTAATTAAAATACGTTGAGCATATAAAAGAAATTTGGTTTACAAAGAATATGAAGAAGAAAAAAAAAGAAATGCAACAATGAAAGAAAGAATAAATTCTTTTGCTACATACTTATAGAGTAAAGAGAATGATCCCTTTGATCTCAATTCCATATTATACTCCCGTAGAGCCAAATCCTGATGCACCACGATGTGTGTTTGATGTATAATCAGTTGGAATAAATTGAATTCTTTGTACACTAGCGATAACAAGTTGAGCAATTCTATCTTGATGATGAATTATTACATCTTCATCACCTAAATTAATAAGAATGATTTTTACTTCTCCCCTATAGTCACTATCAATAGTACCTGGAGAATTTAATACAGTAATACCATACTTTACAGCAAGTCCGCTACGAGGTCTCACTTGACCTTCATACCCACTTGGTATTTCTATAATAAGTCCGGTGGGGATAAGAGCTCTTCCCCCACCTTTTTTTAAAAGGATATCACCATCTGGAAGGGATGCATGAAGATCAGCACCTGCAGCTTCAAGTGAACCATATTCAGGTAGCTTTCCTCCATCCATCAATTTTACTCGTATAGTAAGTCCTTCCATTGTAATAGCATTCCTTATTTCTTTTGTTCAGTAGTATCTTCTAAAGCATCAACGTATGATAAATTCAGTCTTCCCATTCTATCTACTTCAAGTAACTTTACAGGAATTGATTGATTCATTGTTAATACGTCATTCACATTGTTAACTCTTTGTCTTGAGAGTTTACTAATATGACAAAGTCCTTCTTTACCAGGAAGAATTTCAATAAATGCACCAAAGTCCATAATTCTTTTTACTGTTCCTTGGTATATTCTTCCCACTTCAGGTTCTTCAACGATAGATTTTACTAAATCAAAGGCTTTTGTTGCACTCTCTGCATTCTTACCATAAATAGTAACTGTTCCATCGTTATCGATGTTTAACTCAGCACCAGTTTGTTCTGCAATTCCTTTGATAGTTTTTCCACCAGTACCAATGACGGCACCAATTTTGTCTTCATCTACCTTAAGAGTTAAGATTTTGGAGCATATTGAGAAATTTCACTTCTAGGAACTTTAGAGTCTCTTCCATGATGCCTAAAATGTGCATTCTTCCCTCTTTTGCTTGAGAGAGTGCTTTAGACATAATTTCACTAGTAACTCCAGCAATTTTAATATCCATTTGGAAAGCAGTAATTCCTTTTCTAGAACCAGCTACTTTAAAGTCCATATCTCCTAAGTGATCTTCTTCACCAAGAATGTCACTAAGTACTACGTATTTACTATAATCTTCACCTTCTGTGACGAGTCCCATAGCAATACCAGCAACAGGTTCTTTAATACTTACACCAGCATCCATAAGAGAAAGACATCCTGCACATACAGTAGCCATACTACTAGAGCCATTAGATTCAAGTACTTCTGAAACAACGCGAACTGTGTAGGGAAAATCTTCTTTAGATGGCAAAATTCCTTCAATTGCACGTTGAGCTAAGTGCCCATGACCAATCTCTCTTCTACCTGTTGATATTCGACCAGTCTCTCCAACACTAAATGGAGGGAAATTATAGTGAAGCATGAAATTACTGTAAGATTTTTCACCATCAATTGTGTCAAACATTTGTTCGTCTCTGGTACTTCCTAAGGTAGTTGTTGCAAGGGCTTGTGTTTCACCACGAGTAAAAAGAGCTGAACCGTGAGTTCTTGGAAGAAGTCCTGTTTCACAACTTATTGGTCTGATTTCATCAACTTTTCTTCCATCAGTTCTTACACCTTTATTAAGAATTGAATCTCTAAGAATAGAATATTCAAGATCTTCAAACATACCATATATTTTTTCAGGCTTTCCACTTTCTTCTAACTCAGTTGCAAATTTCTCGACAACTTGGGCTTTTACTTCGCTCAATGCCGCATAACGCTCCATTTTACCAATAACAAAAGATGCTTCTTTATAAAGAGGATATGCATATTCTCTTATTGGTTCTAAAAATGAGAGGTCTTCTTTGATTTCAACAAGAGGGAGCTTCTCTTTTCCTGCTAATTTTGCAAGTTCTAATTGAACCTTACAAAGGTCAGCGATGACAGGTTCTGCAGTCGCAATAGCTTTAAGCATCATCTCTTCACTTACTTGCTTTGCTCCGCCCTCAACCATTGTGATCCCTTTTTCAGTACCGGCTACAATAATTTCTAATAATGATTCTTCAATCTGACTAAATGTTGGATTCACTACATATTCATCACCGATTAAAGCAATTCTTACAGCAGCAATAGGTCCATTAAATGGAATGTCACTGATTGTAACTGCTGCAGAGGAGGCAATCATTGCAATGATATCTGGTGGATTCGTCATATCTGATGAGACGACTGTTGGAACAATCTGAATTTCTCTTCCAAATGCTTTATCAAAAAGAGGACGCATAGGACGGTCGATGAGTCGACAGACAAGAATTTCTTTATCTTTTGGTCTTCCTTCTCTTTTTAAGAAACCACCAGGAATTTTCCTGCTGCATAATATTTCTCATTATACTCTACTTGTAATGGGACGTAATCAAGTGGAGTTTCTGGAGCACGTCCACTACAGACGGTTGCTAATACAGCGCTTCCACCAAAGGATGCGTATACTGATCCGTTCGCTTGTTTTGCTAATTTACCTGTTTCTAGTACTAAGGTACCGTTACTAAGTGTAATTTCTACTTTTTTTGTTGTCATTTCTTCCTACTTCTTTTCTATTCTTTCTTCTACTACAACAATAATAACAAAACAGCCTCAAGTCTCCTAATATGTAAGGATACTTAGAGGCTGAAACATTTATTGTTCTAAAATACATTCATTATTTTCTTAACTCAAGACGTTGAATTAGATCTCGGTATCGATTAACGTCACTTAATCTAATATATTTGAGAAGTCTTCTTCTCTTACCAACCATCTTTAATAATCCTCTTCTACTTGAGTGATCTTTAGGGAATTTTTTAAAGTGATCTTGAAGATCTTTAATACGGGCTGTGAGAAGAGCCACTTGTGCTTCGGCAGAACCAGTGTTAGTAACGACTCCACCATAATTTTCTACAATTTCTTTGTTTTGTTTCTTTAGTTAACATCTTTAATTGATAACTCCTTTATAAATTCTAATCTATCGTATCGTAAAGGTGCAAATTTCTTAATCGGTAATGTCTTTTCTTCTATAGTAAGAGTTAAGAACGAATCATCAATCTTACATCGTACTACATAATAAAAACTCTCATTAACAACAAGAAGAGCTTCATATTCTCCTAGTGGCGGTAGGAGTTGTACAAATAACCCTAACGAAACTTTTAGAGGCCATTCATCATTCCTGGAAGGTATATGGGCCAAGTCCAATGAATAGTTTCTCCCGAGCAATGCTGAAATTTCAGCTACTTTGCCCTTTATTATCATAGTACGAACCAACGTACTACTATCAATAGTACCGTCAGATAAACGATACATATGTGGTACAATTACCTTTGCATTATGTGTATATCGATGTAGAAACTCTGAAATCTCTTTTGATGTTGTATCAGCATGTTGTCCACAACGAAAATTCTCACCAATTACTATTGCCCTTACATCAAAAAGAGAAGCAAGTTTAGCAATAAATTCTTCACCTGTTAGTTTACTGAAATCAGGGGAAAAGTCAATCACCACTACTTTATCTACTCCTAGAGATTGATAGAGATTGTTAGTAATTCTAGGTGTTAATAGCGGTTTTGAATAGGGAGAACTACCTATCATCATCTTTGGTTCTGTGCAAAAGTACATACTATTGAATCACAATCTTTTTCTTTCTGTGCTTCCTGTGAGGCCCTTTTGATGATATGTTGATGCCCTATATGTAACCCATCAAATACGCCTACCGAAATTATAGCTTTTTGATGGGAAAACAATTGAGATATATATAACTGCTCAAAATCATAGAATTCCACTCGTTTCCTCTCACTTTAATTCAAGATCGCTACTGATGATGATATTTGTTTGTTATCATCAAGCACAACAACAGCTAACATAACGTTATCTTTGCTATAAACGATAGCATATGCCGTCTTTTTTTTAATCTTTGAGTCTATAATATACTCATTCTTTGGTAAATTGCCATGACTTAATGGAATTACAGCTTTATCATCTATAATAATGGTTCCTACTAATGGATGAAGCAGTAATAGTTCTTCACTTCTTTTAAGGCTTTCATAAAGCGCTTCTTTATCGTGTGCACTCACACTTTCTTGTATTGAGTATGGACCAATAGATGTTCTTTCTAGTTTTGTCACATACGCTACTGTGTTACATGCTGCGGCAATATCTCGTGCTAATGAACGAATGTATGTTCCTTTTGAACAGTGAATTGTAAGAGTCACGAAAGGCGGTGTATAGGAGGTGATATCAACTGAATATAATGTTACTTCTCTTGCAATGAGAGGTACATCTTTTCCTTCTCTCACCAACTCATATGCTCTTTTCCCATTAAGATGTATCGCTGAATATTTTGGAGGGACTTGTAAGATAGGCCCATCAAAGTGTTCTTTTACTGCTTGTGTAATCTCTTCGAGTGTAGGAATCGGCCCCGTTTGAATGATTTCTCCTTCTGGGTCGAGGGTATCAGTCATCTTACCAAATTCAAAAGTTGCCTCATAAGTTTTATCAAGAGAAGAGAAAATAGAATTTAATTTAGTCATTCTTCCAGTGAGAACAATCATTAGACCATGAGCAAACTTATCGAGAGTTCCTGCATGACCTACTTTTTTATCTATCTCTCTCTTTATTGGAGAGAGAGAAGAAAAGCTTGTAACTCCTGTTGGTTTATCTATTAGTAGAACTGAAGAAACTAGATTCATAACTTATTTATCGAGAGAATCGATTAAATCAGCCATTCTCTTTTGCTCAGCAATGGAATTGTCAACTTTAAATGTAAGATGAGGGGTATTCCGAGTTGTTAATATTTTTCCAAGTCTTCCTTGAATGTAGCCGGCAGAATGTTGTAGTGCTTCTACCGACTGATTCAATTTTTTATCGTCAACAAAGCTTGTGATATATACAGTAGCGTAAGCTTTATCTTTAGAGAGAACAACTTCGCTTACTGAAGCAAACTCACTAAGGAGTGGATGTTTAATCTCTTTTGTGACAATCATCATTCCTATTGCTTCTTGTATACGCTGTGCTAATCGTTCGTGTACATGATTAATCATTACTTTTAACAACCTTTTCGTTTCAACAACATCAATAACTTCTAAAAGGTCCCCTACTCTCAGGTCTTGGAAGTTATCAATTCCCACTCCACATTCAAATCCTTCTACCACTTCTTTAGCATCATCTTTGAATCGTTTAAGAGAAGTAATCTTCCCAGTATGTACTTTAATGCCTTCTCTAAATACATTTACCTGAGCATTTCTCTTAACTTTTCCGCTAGTTACATATGAACCAGCAATAGTCCCAATTTTCGGTACTTTGAATGTATCTCTTACTTCTATTTTACCAACAATGACTTCAGTTCTATCTGGTGCTAACATTCCTTCCATAGCATCTCTAATGTCATCAACTGCATCATAGATAATATTATACTTTCGTATTTCAATCTTTTCTCTTTCAGCAAGTGTTTGTGCTCTAGGAGTAGGTCTTACATTAAAGCCTAATACAAGAGCATTAGAAGCTATAGCCAAGTTAATGTCATCTTCAATGATGGCACCAGCTGAAGCTCTTATTGCATTTAGTCTAATTTCATCATTAGAGAGTTTTTCCAATGCATGTTGAACTGCTTCAACAGATCCTTGAACATCACCTTTGATGATGACATTGAATTCTTGAATCGTTCCGTCGTGCATTTTATCAAATATGTTATCTAAGGTTACCTTCTTAACGTTTCGAGCTTGGCCAAGTTTTTCTAACTCTTGTCGTTTGCCCCCAACCTGTCGAGCTTGTCTCTCATTTTCAGTTACTTGGAATGGATCTCCAGCTCCTGGGATATCAGAAAGCCCAATAATCTCTACTGGAGTTGCAGGACCTGCTTCAGTGATTCGTTTTCCTTTATCATCAAACATAGCTCTTACTTTCCCAGGATATATACCTGCTACAAAGTTATCACCTACTTTTAATGTTCCTCTTTCTACAATTATTGAAGCAACAGTACCTCGACCTTGATCGATTCGTGATTCTAATACTTTTCCTTCTGCTCTTACATGAGGGTTAGCTTTAAGTTCTAACATTTCTGCTTGAAGGAGGATCGTATCTAATAATTCGTCAATACCAATCTTTTTTAATGCTGAAAGTTCGCAATAAAGAGTTGATCCACCCCAATCTTCAGGCATGAGACCATGATCAGAGAGTTGTTGTTTTACTCTATCAATATTTGCATCAAATAAGTCTATTTTATTTACAGCTACGATAATAGGCACTTTTGCTGCTTTTGCATGGTCAATCGCTTCAATTGTTTGAGGCATCACTCCATCATTTGCGGCAACTACTAATACAACGATATCAGTAACTTGTGCTCCTCGAGCTCTCATCATAGTAAATGCTGCGTGTCCTGGAGTATCCAAAAAGACAACATCGCCCTTATTAGGTAATGTAACTTTATAAGCACCAATATGCTGAGTAATTCCTCCAAATTCATCTGCTACTACATCAGTAGATCTAATCGCATCAAGAAGTTTTGTCTTACCATGGTCGACGTGACCCATAATCGTAACAATTGGAGCTCTATCAAGCATATCTTTATCTTTGTCATCTTCAGTCTGAATTAACGTTTCATCATATAAAGAGACAATATTTACTTCACAGTTATATTCATTTGCAATGAGTGTTGCTACATCTGAGTCAATTTGTTCATTGATAGTAACCATCATTCCCATTGAGAAGAGTTTTCCAATAATCTCTGAAGCCTTAAGATTCATCTTTCTAGCTAAATCACTTACTGTAATCACTTCCATGATATCAATTTTCTTAGGAACTGGATTTGCCCTATGAATATCTTTTCTTTTTATGTGGAAGTCTCTTTCAGTATCACGTTCAGGTCTTTTGGAAACTTTTCTTCTTTTTAAAGATTTTTTTTACTAGTCTTTTGTACTACTGTTTCTTCAGGTTTACTAGGTGGTCCACCTGGGCGTACAGGACGAGGGCCTCTATTAAAGGTATTAGGGCCTCTATTATCTCTATTGAAAGGAGGTCTGGACCCTGGGGCTCCACCTGGTCGTGGTTGGTATCCACCTTGACGTGGTGGATATCCACCTTCCCTATTTTGATTGTTATAAGGAGGTCTAGATCCTGGTGCTCCACCTGGTCTTGGTTGGTATCCACCTTCTCTATTTTGATTATTATAAGGAGGTCTAGATCCTGGTGCTCCACCTGGAGAACCAGCAGGTCCTCTTGAATTTGGATTATATGGTCTTCTTTCAGTGTTCTGTGGTCTATTCTGATATCCTCCAACCTGTCCAACTTGCCTTGACGGTCCAGTTTCTTTAGGTTTAGGGGTATTTTGAATATTTTTTCTCCATTCAGCATGATCTTGGGCGTTCTGTCCTTGACCTGGTACTGGTGGAAGATCTTTTGGATCTATTACCTTAATAGTAGAAACACCTGTATGAGGAGTCCTTTTGAAAGGTTCATGATTCTTCCTAGGTGGTTGACTATGACGAGTCTCAGCGGGCTTTTTATTTGCTGGCTTTGAAACTTCAACTTGTGGTGATACATCCTTAGTCGATTTTTCAACGACAGGTTCACTTTTGGTTTCTTGTTTTTTCTCGACTGTAGGAATAGGTTTTTCGACAACAGGCTTTTCAGGTTCTGCTTGAACGGCTTGAGGTCTTACCACAACAACCCGTTTTTTACCACCACTACTTTTTCTTCTCACCTACACGAGGATTCGAAACATCTTTTCTTTCTGAAAGCTCTTCTTTAGGAGCCTCATTTTGATTTTTCTGGTGTCTAATTAGGGTTGCTTTTGGCTTTTTATCTTCTTCACTCATACTTATTTTGTCATTACTCCTCATCAACTTCCACTTCTTCAAAACTTAATCCTACTCCACAATTGGGGCAACTTGTCATTTCAGGACTAAGAGTGTGTCCGCATTCTGGGCAAAGGAACTGTTGTTCTACTTCATCCCTCGATTCTTCTTCGACGATATCTACATATTCTGAAAGAATAGAAAGACCATTTCTCATCTCTTGTTCATTGATATCTTCAAAGGATTCAATATCTTCATCGCTCAAATTCACAAACTCTTCGACTGTATAGATATCATAGTAGTTAAGCTTTTGAAGAAGACCTGGATCAAATTCTGCGATATCAGAAAGCATCATTTCATCATCTTCATAATCTGTGAATTCTTGTTCAGCTTCTTCGTCATTAAAGAGTGCATCAATTCTCTCTTTAGCCTCTACATCTAAATCTAATTCTCTATATTGCTCAACAGTTTTTACATCAATAATCCAGTCAGCAAGTTTATTAGCAAGTCGAACATTAATTCCTTGCTTTCCAATAGCTAATGATAATTGTGCATCATCTACTACTGCAATAGCAGTTCTTTTTTGTTCATCAAGAATAACTACCTTCTTTATTTCCGCAGGAGATAGACAATTCTTAATATACTCAATGGGATTAGGATCATAACGTAATACATCGATTCTTTCCCCTTCCATCTCTCTCATAATAGTCTGAACTCGAATTCCCTTCAACCCAACGCAAGCTCCAACTGGATCTAAATCATTTCTATGTGAATAAACTGCTACTTTTGTACGGTATCCAGGTTCACGAACGATTTTATGAATTTCAATTGAATGGTCATATATTTCAGGTACTTCTAATTCAAATAACTTTTTAACGAATTCAGAGTGAGTTCTACTTAATTCAACACGAAGATCAGCTCTTTCAGGTTTTTCAACTCTATAGACATAACATTTGATTTTATCATTTTTTTCTGTAGATTTCACGAGGTGATTGATATCCTTTTGGAAGGATTCCTTCAACTTTTCCAAGATCAATAATCATATCACCTTTACTTTCTCTTTGGTAATATCCAATGATCATTTCACCTTCTTTTGCTTTAAACTCAGAATAGAGGGTATCTTTTTGAATTTCTCTGAGTTCTTGTTTTGCTTTTTTGTTTCGCACTCTGCACTGAAATTCTATCGAAAGTCTTTGGGTCGATGTTTATAAGTAATTCATCACCAATTTCACAATCTTCGTGAAGTTCTTTTGCATCTGAGAATGATATTTCATCAATCATTCCATCGAATTCATCGTCTTCAACAATTTTCTTTCTTGCAAAAAGTTCTACAGCATCAAGTGCATCATTGAATTGAACAACGGCGTTGTCAGATGATCCATATCTTCTTTTATATGCAGCTAGAAGTACATCTGTAATAGTTTCTATTACAACGTCTTCGGAGATACCTCTTTCATTTACTAGTGTGCGAATCGCTTCACCTAATTCATTGGACATTTTTACATATCCTCCCATGCATAAGCTAATTTTGCTTTTTGAATACGCTGATTTGGTATTCTGTATTCATCTATGATATCTTTTGTATCTTCAATAACAGCGTGATGAAGAGTCACCTCATCTCCCTCTACCGCTGACAATATCCCTTCAATCCATGCACTTACTTTACTATCGTAAATTTTTACTGCTCGATTAAGGAATACATTAAATTCATAAAAATCTCTAATATTTCGTTGAATGCCAGGAGTTGTTACTTCCATATCGATTTCTCTGTCCTTTTCCAACACAGAAAGACGTGGTTGCAATAATTTATGAGATGCAGCACATTCATTAATCCCAGCAGTGTGATCATCATTCGTAATTACTATTTGGTAAAACACACTATTTGAGAGTTCTTCCTTTCGAAAATCTACTAAATTAATATTAATATATTCCAAAAGAGAGAAAATTGTCTCAAAAGAAGGATGTTTTCGTAATTTGTTTGTCATATTTCTCCATAAAAAAGGGACCTGCTAGTTAGCGATCCCCCAAAAATCAAACTTAATTTCTAAATATACTTTAGTTGATATTACAATATATGTCAACAAAGTGACCTAAAACATATACATATAAAATTTCTAGAAGGAAATACTATCATGTGCTAATAGACTATATGAAATACTACACGTTATTTTCATCATGATATACAGGGACTATTCAATTAAAGAGATACTCTTTCGACCTTTTTGTCCTTTAAAGCATACACACAAGGGAGTATCTTCTTTTTTTATGAGGTAAGAGTTAATATTTTTATCAATTGATCAAAAATTTCTTATATACACCCTGTTGTTGAACATGATAGACATATATGGGAAATACCTTACAGATTTGAGTAATTTCATCTACTATCATATTTCCAATTTGAGAAATTAACACATTTGAACGTGAGGAAATTATAGATTGAAGAAGAGTTTGAATGACCAATGTGTTATCAAATATCACATAATGGTAATTTTTGTTATCGCAAGTACATATACAATCTTGTGATAAAAGATGAGTTCCACAACGTGGACATACTTTTTCCATGTATGAGCTTTTTATCTCCTCCATTATCAAAGCTAAAACAACTAGAGCACAACCCATCGTGGATAATATGACAAAGCGGACACAGTGAGTGAAATATATTCATACTTTAAAAAACGTAAGACGTTCTTATTATGCTTCATCAATAAGTTGCTGTAATTCTTGAATAAATTTCATCGCTTCCATAGGGGTAGAATTCTCTAAAGGAAAAGATCTAATTACTTCAAAAATTTGATGTTCGCTCTCTTCATTACTTTCAATAGTAAATAAATCGAGCTGTTCTTTTTCACCACCTATAGCGTAGGATGAGTAGTGACTTTTAAGAAACTTTGAAGCACTCATCAATACATCTTTTGGTACTCCTGCCATTTTTGCAACATGAAGCCCATAACTACTAGTTGCAACTCCTTCAATGACTTTTCTTAAAAAAATAATCTCTCTTTTTGTTCACTTACTGCGAGAGTGATAAGTTGCATGCCTGTGGTATCCATCATAGTTAGTTCATGATAGTGAGTAGCGAATAATGTTTTTACCCTCATATCAACAAGTTTTCTCATTACAGCATAAGCAATACTCATTCCATCTTGAGTACTAGTCCCACGGCCAATCTCATCCATAATTACAAAGGAGTGTGTTGTCGCATTACGAAGAATGTATGCAGCTTCTTGCATTTCTATAAGAAATGTTGATTCCCCTCGAGCCAGATTATCACTTGCCCCAACTCTACAAAATAGAGAATCGGTGAGAGATATTGTCGCACTTATTGCAGGAACAAAAGATCCTATATGAGCAAGTAGAACAATTAAGGCATTTTGTCTAAGGTATGTAGATTTTCCTGCCATATTCGGACCAGTGATTAGACTAAAAAGTCCTTTTGATTCATCTAACGTAAGAGGATTTGCAACAAAAGAGCCAAGAGAATTGAACTGCTCTACAACTGGATGTCTTCCACCGACAATTGTAATTGAAGTCTCTTCACTTATTGTTGGAACAGTATAGTTATGCTTTACAGCTGTACGAGCAAAACTTTGAAATGTATCAACAGTTGAGAGGAATTCACCAACTTTATGAAGATTCGGAATGTTAGAAGTGGCTAATTCTACTAAATTGAGGTACAACTCTTTTTCTCTATCTTCTGCTTTTCCTTCACTCTCTTTAATTTTTATTTCAAGTTCAATTAAAGTGTCTGTTGTGTATCTTTCTGCGTTGACTAGAGTCTGTTTTCGATAAAAATGAGAAGGAACCTTATCTGTATGAGTTTTTGTAATCTCTAAATAATGACCAATTATTTTATTATAAGAAAGTTTTATTTGAGATATCCCCACATCTTCTTTTACTTGTTCAACATATGTCTTTAAAGTTTCACTTCCCCCTTTCATCATCTCTCTATATGTATCAAGAGTCTCATCACATCCTTTTTAATTATCTTATGAGGCACATAGAGACTACTTACTCTTTCATCGATTTTCTGTTCAATCTCTTCTAATAATGTGAGTAAGTTATGAATATCTTCTTCTTTGATATCAGAAGATAGTAAAGGAGTATAGAATTCAGGATATTCACTCATAATAGTAAAAAAAGTGGGTCAATGTGGATGCAATGTTAAGTAAGTCTTGAGGTGTATGGCGTAGTAATGAAAGACGTGTAGTAAGTCGAGTTAAATCTCTTGTTTCGCTTAATAGTGAGATAAGGCGTTGATGTTCTTCATGGTGATCAATGAACCATTGTACTCTTTTCTGCCTTTCTTGAATCTCTTCTTTTGATTGTAAAGGGGATGAGATCCAAGACCTGAGCAACCTAGCTCCACTACTAGTCACTGTGTCATTGATTGCACTAAAAAGGGTTCTACTCGTTTTCCCATCCTGCAAATTATATTCAAGTTCAAGATTACGTCTTGTTGATTCATCAATATTCATCACTTGAGATGTACTTATATGCTTATAGGTGAGTAATAATGAAGTGCTGCTTTTGCTTGTATGCTTTATATAATACAACAAGGCTCCACAAGCTAATAAAGAAATAGAATTGTGAGTAAGACCAAAAGCAGAAAGAGTGATAGTATCAAAGGCACTCTTCATTTTCTCATATCCATTAGCATATGAAAATGCCAGGTTGGCAATTTATTAATAAGAAATGAATGTTGATCTAAGATAGATGCAAAGGTCTTGTTTTGATAATAGAGTTCTTCATCTACTATGACTTCTTTTGGATGAAGTTGTTCTATTAAAGCTTTGAGACCAAGAAGTTTGTCATCATATGGTATTTCAACTGTACAAAGTGATGCACTAGAAAGTTCACAATAGGCACAAGATATGAGATTCTTTTGTAAAGTGACACTTAGCATAAAACTATGTGTGATATCTTCTAAGAATTCATCTTCAACCACAGTTCCTGGACTCATTACCGAAACAACTTCTCTTCTTGCGATCTCTCCTTTTCCTTCAGGCATTTTAGTCTGTTCACAGATTGCAATTTTCTTTCCTTCATCTAGCAATCTTTTCAGATATGTTTTTGCTGCATGATAGGGTATTCCACACATAGGAATACCGTTTCGTTTTGTGAGGGTAATATTAAGAATTTTGGAGACTTCTTTTGCATCATCTAGAAACATTTCATAGAAGTCTCCAAGACGGAAGAACAATACCTCATCAGGATATTCTTCCTTCATTTTGAGGTATTGTTCCATCATAGGAGTCATTTTTATTCCTTCCATGATATCCCTTTATTCTATTAGTATAGTGATGTAGTGATAGCTAATACCAACTTTAATCCACTATTTTCATTATCACTGTTGTAGAATATTGAACCTGAATCCCAGGCGAAAGGATTACCATCTTCAATTCTAGCATTTTTTACTAGATAGAGTCCTAATGGGAATCCAGGAATTTTCAAACGGATACCTACTCCCATGGCAAAGTACCAATCCAATGGAGAGCTGCCAATACTAGAGAGGTCTCCACTTACACCAGTAGCACTTATAAAGGCTTCTCCCCAAAGTACGTTTTGAGCGATTTGGATTGAAGTTTCTAAAGAAGAGTCCCACAAAAATTCTTTGTAGAATTTGGGTTCAATTCCTCGAGCAATAGTCATTCCATCAATGTAAAGATATTCGTACATACTTGCACTGATTCCAGTAGTCCAAGCTCCACCAAAATTTCCATCTTCAGGATAGAATTGATCAAACATAAAAGAGGCTGTTGAGTTTAAACTCACAACAACTGGTGTAGGTTTCTCACCGGGGATATCAAACAACTTCAAAAATCCTGAAGCACTTGTACTACTTCGAATATAGTTACTTAATCCACCCAGAATACCACCTGCATATGCTACATTCTGCGATACGATATATCCTTTTGTTGTGTTATTGATTAAATCTCTTCCGTCCCATGTAAGAGAAAGAGCTAATCTGTTTGATAATCCCCACGCTTGCTGGTATCTTCCTATGAGGTAATCATAAGGTGTATAGATAGTATCATCAAATACTGCTTTGTTGAGTGTTATAGAAGGTCCTCCAGCAATTGATAATCTTCCAGCATCGAAGAGGAAAGTATATCCAGTATTATAACCAAGAGAAATTTTAAAAGAGGTATAAGGCATCAAATATTGAGAGTCAGGGCTCTTTTTACCATCATTCTCCCAAGCCTCATATGATGTATAAGGGAAGGATATGCGTTACTATCTCTATCTTTTGTAGTAGGAGACCCATCACCTAATATGAGTGCGTTAGATATGTTTGATCTTTTAAATGATAGATTCAAACCATTTGACCATCTTTTATCACCAACCCAAGTGTCAGAGAAACTAATATTAGCACTTTGACTGTCGGGAGACAGCTCAGTTGATATTTCCAAATCTCTCCCAGTTCCACCTACATTTGAATCTTCCCAAGAAAGGAATCCACTTACAGGGAATCCCTCGACATTGCCTCCAAAAGTAGCACCAAAACCAATATTCATTTGGTTTCCTTCAGTTACTGTATAGATGACAACAAGAGAATTTGGTTGAGTTCCATAGTTAATACTCGGTACTACATCGGTAAGAAGACCTGTATTAAATAAGTTTTGGGCACTTTGTATGTATTTTTTCTTACTGAATATATCACCAGGTTTGAAAGTAATTTCACGCATTAGTACATATTCTTTCGTTTTAGTGAGACCATTGATTATTATGTTCTCTATCGTCGCCTGACCTTTTTCAGTTGATGATTACCTTATAGCTTATGACATTATTCTCATCATCTCGATCTTCTTTTATATCTATTGTATTTTCTACATACCCTTCATCCCAATACACATCAGCAATACTTGAGATAATATTTTGAATTTTTGAGATGTCTAACACACTTCCTGGGCTCATAGTAATAACATTTTCAAAAACTTCATCACCAAAGACATTGTTACCTACAACTTCAATAGAACCAAGGAACCATTGTTCTCCTTCTTCTATCACAAATGTAATTCCAAGTTTCTTTAGGTTTGGTTTCTCTTGAGGTATCTCTTCATAGAGAACTTCTTTTACTTTGGCATCAATAAATCCATTTTGTTGATATACCAGCTCAATAGCAGCTCTATCAGCAATGATGGTGGATTCATCAAAATTCCCAGAGTTAAAAAGTGATTGTACTTTAGTACTCACAGCCTTCTTCACTTCATTTAGAGAAAGTTTTTCAACACCTGAGAAATTAATCTGCTCAACTTTGGATTGTCTTCCTTCGTTAATGATGTATACAAGTTCTAAGGTATTATTTTCTTCATTTATTGTGTAGGAAGAATCAATCGTAACATCTGCATATCCTCTTTCAGTATATATGTTAATTAATTCTGACTCACCAGTATTTACTTTACTCAAAGAGAGGAAATCTCCAATTTTCAGACTGATTTTATCAGAAAGAACCTTTGATTTAATTCCATTATTTCCTTCAAAGATAATTGAATTGATAAGCGGTAATTCTGTGAATGTAAAGTTAAAATATAAATCGGTATTACTTAAGCCTCCCCTTACTGCTTCTGCTTCAAAAAGGCTGAATTTCATTAAGTTATTAAACTTATCTTCAATTTCATCAAATAAGGTTTGAGAGAAAGGCTTTCCAATATATGGGAATACAATATCTTCTAATTCTTCTTTATCTACATTTTTAAGATTATTGAAGGTAAATCCTTTGATTGGTTTATTAGTAAACCAATCAGATTCAATAATTTGGAAAGAGACATCAATAGCACTAGCATCAGCATTGGTTTCATAGCTATATGAGATATTTACAGTATCATACCCTTTATCTTTATATACTTTTCTTATATGTTCCTGAGCTTGTGTTAAAAGATCAAGACTAAATAATTGATTTTTCTTTAAAGGGAAATTTGTAGTGATAGCTTCTTTTGTTACTAGTTTATTTCCATTAATTTGATAAGAACCTAATGGGAGTGTCTCTACTACTTCAAAAAAAGAGAATTGATTCATCTTTAGCATCACTTGTTGGAGAAGGAAATACATCGACCGTGACAATTTTTCCAGTTTCTATTAATTGTTTAACTATCGAGTCTACTTGCTGTTGAGAATAATTTGATCCGATAAGTGGTAAAACAATATCTTTAACTTCAGCTTCTTTTACATTTTCTAAATTCACGAAAACAACATCTTTGATTGGTGAATCTATCCACCAAGGTGTATTATTTTGATTATTTTCTTCACTAAATATTGGTGTGATTGCAAATAATAATAGTAGTAGTATTGGGAAAAGTTTTTTCACCATGGAAGCTCCTTCTAAAATTCGAAATTCTTTGTAATGCTAAAACCTATAGTATCGAATAAATTAAATATCGACAACTCTTCTGGTTGCGTGAAAAAGCTAAAGGTCGCTAAATCATTGAGCCATTCAATACTTAATTCAGTATCAATTGCAAGGTCTTCTGCTAAGAATGAAGACCTTGTACCAGTAAAATCTCTTCTAAATGTTAATAAACCTTGTAAATATAATTCATCAAGGAGATATTTACCTATATATAATGTAGTATTGTCTAAATAACGGGAGATGGGAGACATACTTACATCATTACTCATACCAGGAATGGCTTCTATTAATATATTCTGAAGTAAATTACTTCTAATCGAGAATACATCAAGTCCAAGAGATTGTCGAATAATTGAGGAAAAACCAAAAGTAATACCTCCTCCCTGAATCAACCCTAGACGACTTATTACGTCAGTTGCAGCGCTTGCTGCAGATAATACTGACTGGAATCCCCCATCAGGATTCTCAGCAAAATTTGTATTTAATAGATTTTGCCCAAGAATTTGTAATATCTCATTATTCGTTCGTAGTGGAAATGAGTCAAAACGGGGATTAATTGATGTCAAAGAATCATTTTGAAGAATCAAGAATATATCGATCCGATTTCCTTCCAAATCAAATTTTCGTAGTCTTGCCCGTAAATTTATTCGAGGTTCAGCTGCCTCAAGGTTTCCAACTTGTCCTTTTGGAAACACTAATGATCCTTCCGTGATATAGAAATTCTCTTGAATATAGTAAATCTCTCCACTTCTTAAGGCAATATCTCCTTGTAAAATAGAGGCCATTGATGGAGCCGAAATACTTAAACTGAGTTTCTGGTTATCAGCTACTGTCGCACTGACTATTGGAGATTCTTCATTTGGGTACACAAATGTTATATTTTTTCCACTTGTGAAATTTAAATATACGCTTGTACGAGTCTTTGGAAGGAACCATATAGGAAGTTCTGGAATATTAAAGGCAATCTTCCCATTTGGCACAGTAATATCACCATAGATCTTCTCTTCAGCAAGAGTTCCGATCAGTCCAAATTCTCCATTCGCATCAGCTTCGATATAAAGTGGTATTTGTGGAACTGGGATTGCCATAGATAGGTTACCTTTAGTGATTTTTGCGTCCAATTGGTAGTTACTAATATTCCAATTCTCAAATAACATTTCAAATCTAAATAGACCTTCAGCATCTCTACCCTCTTTCTTTTTAACGACAGCTCTTGTATATGGGAGATTAAACAAATTCTCCCCAAGAGTAATAACAGGATTTAGAATAGATAATTTTTGCTCTCCAGTCCAATACAAGGAAACTGTTACATTGTTGGAACTCATAGTTCCGAAATATTGAGGATTCGATAAAGGTCCTTCTATAAGAACATTTCCTTCAAATAACCCTGTTTCGAAATCTATAATAGGTTCAGCGAATAATGCATTCAAATAGGTAAGATCAAGAGCGACATAAGGTAAGTCCATGCTGATATATTCACGGCTAAAGATTCCTTTCCCTTTAAGAGGGAATAAGAAGTCTTCATTTGCCTCTATATCAAGAAAATTGGTATTAAGATTATATGTGGCGTTAATAGATCCATTTCCAGAGTGACTTACTGTAATAATGTTTTCATCACGAGTAATCTGATGAGTTCCATCTACCATATCTACCATTCCAAAAAATTGAGTATCACTATGAGACACTATAGCACTATTGATATGTAATATTTCAGATGGGATGTTTTTCAAGAAGTGAAAGACATTATCCCTTTTTGTTATTGGTATTTGTAGCGATATACTTGTCTTGGTATTTTTCTCTCTCCATATTAATGAGTTTTTTATGCAACAGATCAACAGATGCTTCAACACTTCCATTAAAAGGAAGTATTAGACTAATATTTGATGCACTATAATTCCCTCTCTCTATGAACCCATCGTAAAAAGAAATTTCTTCATCGTTGATTGAAACGTGAATATTTCCTACCACTCCATTATCTATCTCTTGTCTTACCTCTATACTACCTTCTCCATCAATCAAAGTAGAAAAATTAGTAACACCTGCTAGTGTCATGGAGAGGAATGTATTGCTATATGAAGAAGAGATTCTCTCTACAGGGAAATCTCTTATAAAAAATGATGTTATTGAATGATCATCACGTTGTTCATCTTCTAATATACTTACATCAACAATATTCTTATCCCCTTCTTTTAGCATTGCATTCAATGTGAGATTAGTAAAATCTGATGAAAATAATGATAATAAAGAAGGTTTTTTGATATTCACTTTTCCACTCATTGTTCCAATATCATCAGTAAAAATTAAATTATCTAATAATAACTGAGAATTATTAAAAGTAAGATGAGTTTCTAAAACTCCATTTGTACTTCCTAGTATAGAAATATTTGTAATTTCTATGTTTTTCGCTTTTTATTAAGAATTGATTGTCAGAAAGAGAATAATCTGCAATAAGGAGTCCATTTAGAGATATTTGCTCTTTCATAAAGGAAGAGCGAGGAAGAGGAATTTCAAATGAGTCACTATATATTGATATATCAAGATGTCCTGGAATAGATATCAAATCTACTAAGAAAGAGAGTCCAGGAAGAGATGTGTCAATTATTCCAAGTTGATTATTAAAATTTGATTCAAATGGATAGGATTCGTTGAAAATGTCGATTACTCCATATGCTTCAATAAAATTTAAAGAAGAAGCATATCGAGCAAGTCCTTCAATTTTTAAAGAAGAAATGAGAGAAGAGGTAAGAGTATATCCTACTTCTTGGTTCTTTAAGAGAGAAAATCGATGGCAGCAAGACTTGTCCCTTTGGTCACATCCGTTGCTTCTAATACACCTTTAGGTAACCACGTGAGACGATCAATCTCTCCCGCATAGCTTAGCCTTACTCCAGTGGTTGTAATAGTAGCTAAATCAATAAGTAATTTCTCTTCATTAATTGAAGCAAGAATTGTACTTGCTGCATTAATTGTATTATCGCCTGCCTCAATCTGTTGAAATGCAACAGATGCGTTTACTTTACCATTATCAATATTATCATCTAATTCTAAACTTAATTCTCCTGAAATCGTAGTGTTCTCGCTGATATAAGAAGTAACTACAGGAGCAAATAATCTAATAAGGTCATTATAGGGATAAAGAGAAGTATTGCTACTTGTAAAAAGTAATTGATTTTCTTTCTCTTTAATATTTCTTTTTAAAGTGATTGATAGTTTCTGTTGATCTTTCACATTAAAGACAAGTGGAAATTCCAAATTCTCATTATATTGAGCATTAATCGTATATGTTGGTGATAACAGTGAAGAGTTTACGTTAAGTAATGAAGCCTGAATATTTTCTATACCTAATGATTCATCAATACTTCCATCGCTAAAGAATTCGAAGTCAATTGTTTGTGGTGTGATAAAAGATGTCTCCCCTTCTATCTTTCCACTTGTTTCATATACATATTTTTCTTCATGTGTTTTTTTTCGAAATGAGAATATATGGATTTTCAATACTCAGCTTTTCGATGAATGAGCGTCCTATAAACTCTTCTAATATCGGTGGTGAGGCTAGTGTAATTGAATTTCCTTCAAGCCTAAGTGAATCAATCTCTTTACCTAAAGAAAGTTCTGCATTAAGGGTATCCATAAAGAAGAACAGTTCTTTAGCAATATTAAATTGAGATGTATCATTAAGTGTAAGACCTAGTGTATTCTCTTGTTCATCATATTCAAGGGTAAAAAGCTCTCCTTCTAATGAATAATCTGATTGAACAACATGATAATCAGAACTTCTTAGAATTATTGAATCTATTGTCGTATTGCTGTGAGTAGCGTTTGCAATAATTTGTCCACTTTTATATCGTAGTGGCAATGTTTCATTAAGATATTCAATCTCAGGACTAACAAATACCCCTTCAAAAGTACCTTGCATATTATCAAATTCACCGGCATAGCTAAATGAAGAAGCATCAAGCTGAGCATTAATGTGTAATGTGTTACTTGTTAGAGATGATTTTCCACTAGAAAGAGTAAAGGCAAGGTCTTGAGCATTCTCAAGGGTGGCATCTAATAGAAGATCTTGTGCTAGCAAAGAGAAATCTGTTCCAACATAATCACCTTGAGTAACAGCCATGTATACATGTATAAATTCCGTATTCTTTGCTTCAACATGCAATAATGGCATTGTAGCATCAAAGAATTCATTGTCACCCTTATATGAAATTAGAGTATCATTAAAGACAACATCATAAGAAATAGGCAATGATTCATTCTCACTAGGTAGATGTGAAAAATAATCAATTATGTATTGATGAGATTCATTCAATGTTAAAACGCTATCTTGTATAGTTATAGGAATTGGCTGATTTAGAATGTAGCGTGGAAGAAGGCGATACCAAGGAGTATCTAAGAGGATTGAATCGAAAGATGCTATCATCTCTTCATTATTATCTCGAACTGAAATTCCATTGATTGAAATACGAGTGAACATATTTGTCTCAATTGAATCGATTTCAATAGTAATACCAAGTTTCTTCTCTAACTTAATAAGCGATGAAATAATGAGGGGTTCATCGATAGGAAAAAATGTGATTGAAAATGAAAAAGAAAAGAACGAAAGCACAAAGTATGATTAATGCTATTAATGAGATGAAGATAGTTTTCTTGGTTGTGTGAAATTTCATACCTTTAGTCATCTTTAGCAGTATACCTATAATTAATGAGTTTACCTACCCTTTTCTTAATATCTTGGTTGCCTTAAGGTGCTGTTTTTAATACAATATATAACCAACTGATGAGGAGATACGTATGCAAAAGGTGTTAAACAATTTTATTGTAATCGAAGGACTTGATGGTTCGGGAACAACTACTCAACTAAAAAGAGTTGTTGAGTTGTTCGACAAAAAATCAATTGCAACCCATGCAACTTTTGAACCTACTTCATCGGCATTAGGGACATTAGTACGTCAGGTTCTCCGTAAAGATGTTGTCACTACTCCTTTAGCACTAGCTCTTTTATTTGCAGCTGATAGAGAAGATCACCTTCATCACCCCATTACAGGAATTAATCAACGTCTTCTCAATGGTGAAATTGTGATTAGTGATCGATATTTCTTTTCCTCACTTGCCTACCAATCTGTAGATTGTGGCTTTGAAAAGGTCTTATCACTAAATCAATTCCCATATCCGCAGTATATCTTCTTTATTGATACTCCAATTGATGATTGTCTTTTTCGCATTGATGAAAGAAAAGAAGATAAAGAAATCTTTGAGCATAGAGAATTCCTTACAGAAGTGAAACAAAATTATGAGAAGATTTTTAGTGAATTACCAGAGGGTGTGAATTTCTTCCTTATCGATGGAACAAAGACTAGAGAAGAGATTACACAAACAATTCAAACTATATTAGAGAAAGAAGAGTTCCTATAAGATAAGCATTGCATCTCCATAGGAGAAGAATCGATATTCTTTCTCAATGGCATGCATGTATGCTTTGTTGATAAACTCTTTTGTAGCAAAAGTTGATACTAAAACAAGCAAAGTAGACTCTGGGGTATGGAAGTTAGTTATCATATGGTCAACAACTTTGAAGTTGTAGGTAGGAGTAATGAAGAGTTTTGTACTACTTTTACCACTAGTAAGAATAGATTCCTTTTCATTCCAAGCACTCTCAAGCGTTCTTACACTAGTAGTTCCAACTGCAATAATCGGTCGTCCTTCTTTTTTTGCGTCAGTAACAATTTTTGATGTTTCTTCACTGATTTCATAATACTCTCTATGCATATCATGTTCTTCAAGAGTTGAAGAGCGAACTGGTAAAAAGGTTCCAGGTCCTACATGTAAGGTAAGAGGAGCTATGGTAATTCCTTTTTGTGTAATTGTTTTCATTACAGTATCAGTGAAATGAAGTCCTGCAGTAGGAGCAGCAACAGAGCCACTGTTTTGTGCATAGATAGTTTGGTAACGAGACTCATCTTGGAATTCATCATCTCTTTTAATATATGGAGGGAGAGGAACATGTCCGACTAGATCAAAAAAAGACTCATCAATGTATTGATTGAAAGAGAGAATTTTTCCATCTTTATGCTCTTCTATAATTGTACCAATAACTTCTTTTTCAGGATGATTGAAATTATACGATTTGCCTACTTTCTGCCTCTTACTTTTACTCACCATTACAAGCCATGAATTATCTGTTAGCGGGTTGAGAAATAAAAATTCTACTTTCGCACCTGTTTCGCTAATTCCGTATACTCGTGCTTTCTTACCTTAGAATCATTTACCACCATTACAGCATCTTGTGGTAAGTACGATGTAATATCTGCAACAGAAGAATCTGTTAATGATTGAGATGTTCTATCTAATACAAGAAGCCTTGATTCTCCTCTTCTATCTGAAGGGTACTGTGCTATTAAATGTGGGGGTAAATTAAAAGAGAATTCCTTGATATCCATCGTCACTCCTATTGGTTTCATAGCCTAACAATTGATACGCCACGAAGTAACCATTCTTCCTCTAGGTGTTCTTTTTAGATACCCTTTTTGAATAAGATATGGTTCATAAAAATCTTCTAAAGATTCAATTGCTTCTCCGACAGAGATAGCCAGTGTTTCAGCACCAACGGGACCTCCATCATAAAACTCTATAATTGTTTTTAATATATTTCTGTCTTGTTCTTCTAGACCCATTTCATCAATACCAAGTCTTTCCATACTCATATTAACAATTTGCTCATCTATTATGCCATTACCTAATACTGTTGCATAGTCTCTAAGGCGTCTTAGTAATCTATTTGCAATTCGGGGGGTCCCTCTTGAACTTTTTGCCAAAAGGATAATAGCATCTTCAGTAATCTTTGTTTCTAAAATAGCACTACTTCTTCTTATAATATTCTGCAATTCTTTTTCATTATAAAATTCAATGCGACAGGTAATTCCAAAACGAGAATAAAGAGGAGATGATACTTGTCCTGCTTTTGTTGTTGCTCCGATTAAGGTGAATTTTGGAATAGGAATCCTGATGGTACGAGCAGCAGGACCTTGGCCAATAATCCAATCAATTTCGTAATCTTCCATTGCAATATAGAGCATTTCCTCTAATGCCGGTCTCATTCTATGTATTTCATCAATAAAAAAGATACTGTTTTCAGTGACATTAGTGAGTATTCCTGCTAAATCTTTTGGTTTTTCAAGAGCCGGTGCACTTGTCATTCTAATTTCAGAACCCATTTCATTCGCAATGATAGAAGCAAGAGTCGTTTTACCGAGTCCTGGAGGACCAATAAGAAATACATGATCTAATGCATCTTCTCTCTCTTTTGCTGCTCTGATAAATACGGATAAATTATCCTTAATTCTCATCTGGCCTTGGAAATCTTTAAGTGTTTTAGGACGTAAAATATTTTCATTTACATCATTATCTTGTTGAAAAGAGGAAGAAAGGAGAGAAGTATCTTCTTCGATTATTGGTTCCACAATTACCCCAGTGCTATGATTGCATGCTTGAAGAGAAACTCTTCACTTTCATGTAGACTTTTATTACTCAATACTTCTTTATGTGTATTAAGCAATGTTTGAATAGTTGAAACAACTTGTTTTTTATCATACCCCATATCACAAAGAGAGACAACAAGATCACTATATATTGAATCAACACCAGAAGAAGATTGTTTAGGAGAGACTTGATCAATAATAATGGTGTCCCGTAAAGCTAGTATGATTTTTTGACTAGTTTTGGTCCAATACCAGGGATTGATGAGATATATGCTAAATCATTATTGTCTAAGGCTTGAATGAATGCTTTAATTTGCACTCCACTTAAAATTTTTAATGCTTGCTTTGCACCAATTCCATTGACTTTTATGAGTTCAAGGAAGACTGATTTTTCTGCTTCATCACTAAATCCGAATAGGGTCATACTATCATCCCTATGTTGTAAATGTGTGAGAATTCTCACTTCTCTTTTTGCCTCTTTATTAAGAGCAGAGAGTTTACTAGCGGTTTGACTAGAAATAAGTATTTCATATTCTACACCACTAGATGTTCTTATCACAACAGTTGAAGTAAATACATGAGTTACCTCTCCTATGATTGAATATATCATATATCGTCCTCTCCTTAATGTATTTTCAATGTATATGAATTCGAAAGGGCTGCAAGGCAAATCGCTACAGCTAATGAATCAGCAGCATGATCTGGTTTAGGGATTTTATCAAGTTTTAATAAGAGTTTTACCATCTCTTGAACTTTGTTTTTATCTGCTTTTCCGAATCCTGTTACAGCCATTTTGATTTGTAGTGGAGTAAATACTATAATTTCTAAATTCAATAGATGTATTTGCTGTATGATCGCCCCTATTACTTTTGCAACAGTAATTGCAGAAGTAACATTTTGTGCAAAGAAGATATCTTCAATAGAAACTATTGAAACATTGTGGGTAATAGCTAACTCACCTACTTTTGAAGCAATAGTAAATATTCTGTCTTCTTTAGTTTGAGATGTTTTGTGGAAATAGTTCCATAAGAAACAGGCCGGTAGCGTTGATTCTGTGAATCAATCACTCCCCAGCCTGTATGTGCGAGCCCTGGATCTATACCCAGTATTCTCATGTTATTCCTCGTTATCTTCGTAATCGTCAGGAATCTCCAGATTTGAAGAAACGAGCTGTACATCATCCAATTCTTCAAGTCTATCAATAATTCTTAATACTTTTGCTGTTTTTTCATTATCTAACGAAACCATTAGATCAGCTATTTTTGTTACTTCAGCACTGCTTTCAGTGAAATTTGCTGCTTGCATACCTTCTAATACTGAAGCGAAATCGGAAGGATCTGTAACGACTTCAATGACTCCATCTGAAGTGCTAATATCTTCAGCACCTAATTCAAGAGCTGCTTCTAATATCTCATCTTCACTATAGGTTTCCTGTTCATATGTAATAATACCTTTAGTTTGGAACATATATGCAACAGATCCACTTGTACCTAAAGACCCCCCAAGCTTGGTGAGAGTGCTTCTTACATCAGCAGCGGTTCTATTTTTATTATCGGTAAGGGTATCTATTATAAGAGCAACTCCACCTGGAGCATATCCTTCATAGGTAAGTTCGTAGTAGGTAGCATCACCCATCTCTCCAATACCTTTTTTATTGCTCTTTCAATATTATCTTTAGGCATATTTTCAATTTTTGCTTTTAAGATTGCAGTTCTTAATTGTGCATTAGCTTCAGGGTCACCCCCTCCAATTTTTGCTGCTACAGATATTTCCTTAATCAATTTTGTGAATTTCTGCCCACGTTTTGCGTCGGCAAGACCTTTTTTTGTGTTTAATAGTTGCCCATTTACTATGCCCGGACATATATAATTGCACCTCTTTATTTTAAGATTACTGATTCGTTTTAGAATGACGTTAGATTATCACGCTCAATTTTTACAGTCAAGTAGTGACTCTGTTTCCCACACTTTATTAGAGAGTAATGATACAATAGAATCACACATTAATAATCCTGATTTCGTTAATGAGAAATTATCATCATTATTATGAATATGTTCCTCCATATTTTCTGTAATAAAAGTATTTCATCACAGAATAATTCGTAAAAGGATATGTTAAATCTTTTTTGAATATGTGTTTATCAATCCCATCTATCATTCTAAGACGAACCATAATATATTCAACAATTTCATCAACTTTTTTTAGTTCTTCTAAGACATACCTGTTTCTATTATCTATATAGCTTTGAATTGAAGGTGTTCCTGTTTGACGAATGAAGTGATTTCCCACATGGAAAGTACCTACACTTGAAGGTCCTATTCCAATATAATCTTCTAAATTCCAATATCGAATATTATGTTTACATTGATGAGATTCATCTCTAGCAAAATTTGAGATTTCATATTGATGAAACCCTATACTCTCTAAATAATCCCAAAGTGTTTCAAGAAACTCTCTCTCTTTATCTTCATCATATGAGAGAATGAGTTGATTATCTCTTTTTTGTAAGAAGCGTTCCCTCTTCATATGTAAGATTATAGAGAGAAATATGGTCTACATGAGCTAAATCTAATATAGAATGTATGTCCTCTTTGCTCTCTTCTATAGTCTGCCCAGGAATACATGTCATAATATCTACATTAATAGAAGTACCATAGGTAGTGTGTATTCTTCTACTCATGTTCAGAGCTCTTATAGTGGCTTGTTTTGAGGCACTTCGCTGTAGAGTATTTAGGTGTTCTTCTTTCAATGTTTGTATGCCAATACTAAGTCTATTTACTCCATGAGCAAAAAGAATATCCATCTCTTGTGTGAGAGATTCGGGATTCATCTCTATAGTGAATTCTTCAACCTTTCCAAGAGAAGTAATGATAGAGACAATAGATAACAACCTATTAGCCTTGATAAGACCAGGATTCCCTCCCCCAATAAATACTGTCGTGAAAGGCATTGTTCTACTAGCAACAAGTTCTTTTAATTCAGAGAGAAGTATTTGAACATATTTTTCAATTGTTTCTTCACTTGTATGAGAGACTGAATAGAAAGCACAGTAATCACATTTATGAAAACAAAAAGGAATGTGAATATAGAGGGAAAGAGGATTAGATGAATCTATATGTATACTCATAATGGTCTATTTCACCAAGGATATGCTTGAAAATGGCCAGAATATAAATTTCACTTTCCCAATAATAGAAGAGTTTTTGACAGGTCCAAAGTAACGACCATCTTGAGAATTATCTCTGTTATCCCCACAAGGGAGAGTATAACCATCTGGAATATAGATTCCTACATCATAGGCACTCTTATCACTTCTGTAGCTGAGATTAGAGGGTTCAATTTCACTCATTGTTCGAGTTTTCATCTTATTTACTTCGTAATAATCTACCAAGCCCTTGTAATCAGATACTTTTTGATAATCAGAGATCAACACATTAGGTGCAAGATTACTGATATTCAATTCTTGGTAACCTAATAGTGATCCATATGCTTCAAAACCAGAATATAAATCAGGGTCTATGGTTCGCTTAGGAGCTACACTTAGATCATTTATAACTCTAAATTCAGGGTCATCTAACCCCTCAGATTGCCCTAACCCTCTTATATGAGCCGTTCCATTATCAAAAGAGACAATATCACCACTCATTGCAGCAGCTCTTTTTACATATAATCTTTCTCTAATATTCCCAAATTCATCCTTATCAATATTAACAAGTGAAAAGGTAGCCATATAAAGCATTTGAGAAAGAAGATCAAACAATGGGCCACGTGATTCATACATAGGATTATAAAAGACAATAATATCATCTCTTAAGGGAGTGATTGATGAAAATAGTTTAGGCCCTGTGGGGTACAATTCTACTCCATAACTTGTTTTGCTTACATAGACTCTATCTTTTATTAAAAGTGTATCTTCCATGCTTGGAGTGGGTATCATAAATAACTGAAATAGGAATTGGTTGATGATTAAGACAAACACAACGGCAAATACGATAGCATCTAACCAACTAAGTATTTCTTTTTTAAGAGTTCTTTTCTCACTTTTGAGAGCCTTCTCATACTCTTTACGCATCTTTCTTTTTGTGAGTCTTTTTTCAGTAAATTGGGTAATCCAGATACCATATGCATTCATGATATGTAAAATATCACAATAGAGACTTATTGACAATAACTTGTTACAAGAGTAATTTGTGCTAGATTCTCATGTATGTCTCATTTTTTTTATGTGAGTATTATTGCACCTATATTATATTCATCTAACTAATGTTCTTAAGGCATCTATGATATTATTGTACAAGATATCTTGTGCGTACCTGTATTCTTTAGTGTACTTGCTCCATCTTTCTTTTAAGGTTTTACTGTTTTCAATTTTCATCAATCCTTTTACTGATATCAATAAAAATATGGGAAGTTTCTCGATGTGCTACTGTTGCTTTAAGCGCCTCTTTATATACTATATGATCAAAACGCTGAGTTTTTGTCAAAAATATATACATCATAAAAATCTCTCACTCTTGTGCTCAACTCTCCCCTTCTCAAAATAGTTTCCACTTTCTCTGCTAATACAGTTTCTATGTTGTAAGCCCACACCCCAATATATCCTTCTTCAAAAATCATTTTGAATGGATATAATACTTCTTTAGGTGTAATGGCGTCACCCGTTGTAATATCTATCTGAATTGGTGTTATAATCGTATCATATTGTGAAATAATACTTACTCGATAACCACCATAGGCATCATCATCCCTAATCGCATCAATACCATTAAATGAAAAGATTACATCATCATCGATTGAAATGTTGCAGATATCATTAATTGCATTGACAATTGAATCTCTATCGATTGAATAGTTCTTGATTGTCGCATCCATGTCCATTGTTGCTCTATTATCTATTCCTACAAGTGCCGCAATCAACATGCCACCTTTTAAAATAAACTTATTCTTATAGGCCGATTTGGAAAGGCGCTTAAGAAATCGTTCAAACATATAGTTTTGAAGGACTACCTGCGCCGACATATCTTTTTTTCTAGCTAGATTTCTAATTTTTGCTTTTAAGCTCATTGCATTTTTACTCACAGTATCATCTCCAAATAATTTTTAAGTACCGTTTCTATGTTGAGTTTTTTCGCATAATCTATTAATAATGAAAAGTCTGATGATGTTATTTTCACGTACTTTCTCAATGCTTCATTTAGGATTTGAATATCTACTCTATTTCTGCTTTTTATGATGTCGCAAATCGTCCTTTCAATATCATACACTCTAATTTGGTTACCAAATGAGCTTTTAACTGATACAACACCTAGCTCATGTAATACTTTTTTTTACATAGTAAATTTTAAATCTATCTGCAACATTTTGAGACTACCTTATATCCACTTGGAACCGTAGCCGAATACTCGAACGGTGTTCTTTCTGATAGATTATGCATAAATAGAGCTGTCTCATGAGAGTAAATTAATTTCGAATACTTTTTCTGCATTGCAAACATTTCGTCTTCAATAGCATCAATAGCTACATATACTCCACGATCACATCTTTCTAACTTACCTTCAATAATGAATCTTTGAAGATAATTTCTGGGTATCCCATATTCATCAAGATCTGAACTTAAAATCGTGCCATGTTGTTGTTTAATCAATTCTTCAATTTTCTCAAGGTAATTAATAACCATCACCTCCTGTTACAAATATACTTATATCGTACTTCATTTAAGTCTATTTGTAAATATTCATAATAGAGACTTATTGACAATAATTTGTTACAAGAGTAATTTGTGCTACATATATGAGAAAAAAGAAAGAAGAACTATCCATATCAGTAACTCCTGTGAAGTTAAAGCCTATATTTGGGCTGAATCCTCCTGTATATCTCACTATTATCTATGTAAGTATTATTCTTATTATCCTTTTTGTTGTTGGTTTTTTACCTGGAATAATATCAAGTGGTAAAAGAGTCACTTTTAATTCACCGGTTGCTTTCAGTAGCGTCTATATTGATGATAATTATGTGGGGACAACTCCAATAACAACATTTTATCTCCTGGAGAACACTCCGTCCTTTACTCATATAAAGATGTGGGTAGTGTAAGTGAAACAATTGATGTTTCTCACCCACTTTTTCTTACATGGTTAATTCCTCGTACACAATCTGAAACATCCGATTTTTATCTTGATGAGAGCTCAATCTCTTCTTATCTTGATGAAATTAAAAGAGATATAATACGCTATTCTGCTGTGTTAGAATATGATGATGTCACTCACTATCCTCCTCTTTTTGAAAGCGCAATCAATACGTTAATAGAGGGAAACATTACACAAGCTACTATTATTAATTCATTCTTATTAGATTCATCTCTTTTTATTACATCACATGAAATGCTTGATGATGTTACTAAGGCATTAGATATTCTTGAAGAAAACAATTATGATATAAAAAGAATTTCTGATGAAGTGATAAAGATTGCTTCTTTATTTGATGAAAACTCTTCCAAAAGCACCCTTCTAGAAGAAACATTAGAAACTGCTGATTCAACGTATACGACTTTAGCATACGGTTCAATGCGTATTGAGGGCTCTCTCTTTGAAGACCATACCTCTATCATTGGAAAGCAGAGTTTACTCACCTATCCAGGTGTTGAACAACTACAACAAGAAGTGACTGTAGAAAGTTTTACTATATCAAACAGAGAGATAAGTGAATATCAATATGCTCAGTTTATTGAAGAAAACCGTAAGTGGGCAAAAAATAATATTGATTCCTTAATAGAAGAAGGATTAGTGGACGAAGCTTATTTAGAGGGAATTTTTCCAACTACAAGTATTATATCAACAATACCTATTCGTAATATTAGCTATTATGCTGCGAAAGCTTTTAGTGAGTGGGTTGCAAAAAAAATCTGGTAAAGAGGTCATGCTCCCAAGTAATAATGAGATAGAATTAGCACTTTCGGCATCAAACAGAGAGTATCAAAAAAGTCTATTTATGCCATCAAATATTCTAACTCCTATCGCACTTTTAGGTGGAGTATGGGAACTTACACGTGATGAGTATATCCCACTAACTAGATATCTTCAAAGAACTATTGAAGATAAAGAACTCATTGAAGATGTTATTATTAAAGGTGGATCATACTTGAACAATGCCGCAACTGTTGATAAAGCAAGTATCGGAGTGATGAAAAAAAATCAATGTAGTGCGACTACAGGATTTAGGATTGTGTGGAAATAATGGGAAAAGAAACAATAAAAATATTACAGACTAATAGAAAAGCGTATTTCAATTATGAAGTTGTTGAAGATATTGAGTGTGGGATTGCTTTGAAAGGAACTGAAGTAAAATCTATTCGAGCTAATCGATTTAGCTTTGGTGATAGTTATGTAAGGATAGAAAAACATTCTCTTGTCTTAGTATCACTCCATATAAGTTCATATTCAAATGCAAGTATGGAAAACCATGAGATTGAAAGAGAACGTCGTCTACTCGCCCATAAACAAGAAATCAAGAGAATGAAACGCAAAGTTGATGAGAAAGGAATGACTTTAGTTCCGACTCAAGTCTACTTAAAAGGAAATCTTGTAAAGGTGAGAGTAAGTGTATGTCGAGGTAAACAAGCTCACGATAAGCGCAATACGCTTAAAGAACGTGATATGAAACGAGATATTCGACGTGAGATGAAAAATTTTAATCGCTAGATGTTCTATTGATTAGTTTGAGAATAGTGATTATTATATATCTATCCCCTTAAAAAGGGGGTGTATTGGATTCGACTGGCGGCAGATCATGCTATTAGTTGCAAGCGGAGCGCCAACTCCTAAAACTAGCAAACAATTTAACTGCCAAGAAAGAAGACGAAGTCTCTTACGACGCAGAATACGCTCTTGCTGCGTAAGTAGTAGTAGCGTACAAGCTTTAATAGTGCCGCTCTTAACTATTAAGTGCTTGTAACAATAGGGGCTTACCTTTATAAGTGCTAGCGGTATAAAGGGACAATATAGTTAGTGTAGAGAAAGCAACGTCGGTCGCTGGCCTTAGTTTTCTCGAAATAATAAAACAACGACTAAGCTTGTAGAGGCTACTAGGTGGCACGTTAGGACGGGGGTTCGACTCCCCCACCTCCACTAATACACAACAAACTACCCGTTTGCTGACTCATACTCAGTTGAACGGGTTTTTTGTAGGTATTGGATTGATATTATAGTTCTATGACAGTTTTAATAATCTTTTCATCATTTGAATCGTATCCTAGAAACCCTTTTTCGATTTCATTAAAACTGTAACGGTGTGTAAGAAGGTATTTTGAAAGTTCTGGATCTTTCTTTAACAATTCGAGAGCATAAGGAAATCCGTAGTTTGGAATTGCATGAGAAGCAATAAGTCGTTTCTTGTTAAAATGAAAATCATTAGCTCCAAAAGTAATGCTGTCTTCACTAAAACTTATTCCATCATATACTATGTATCCACCAAAACCTGCTAGTTCAATTCCATCAGGTATTGTTTTAGGAGGGCTCGTTATAATCACTTTAGAAAATCCATCGGGATATGCAAGCAATACGTTCTCCTTCCAATTAGCTTCACTTGAATCAAAAACAACATCTGCCCCAAATTTTTTTAGCAATTTCTTTACGATATTTCCCTCGTGTAGTATCTAGATGATGCCCTACTACTCCTATAGAAGAGGCTCCAACATGAGAGACTAAATAAAGCAGAGAAAGTCCAATCACACCAGGACCCATTATCAATACACTGTCTTCTTTTTTAATATCTGCTTCTTGGAACAAATCCATTGCAACAGTCATTGGTTCGGCGAGTGTTGCTTGTGCATAATCTAATCCAGAAAATCCAATAACCATATTGCGATCAACTGTAAGGTAGGAAGCGAAACCAGATTGATCATTCATATAGGTTTGAATATTGCTACAGTGTTCGACTCTTCTCATTGTACAGTTTGTACATACTCCACAGGCAACATTGTTTTGTACTACAACATCTTGCCCGACCTGTACATCGTTAATGTTATCACCGATCTCAACAATAGTACCTGCGACTTCATGCCCAAGTGGAGTTGGTGTTCCGCCTTCAAATGTGTTATAAAAATGCATATCTGTTCCACAAATACCACAGGCTTTTATCTGCACTCTGACTTCATTCGAGGTGATAGGAGGTAGGTGAGATTCAATAATTTCAATATGTCTATTTCTCGTGACAAAAGCTGACTTGTTTATCATAATTAATCCTTCTTTTATACTATTTTGATGATTCACTCTTTCACTATGATAGTCTCATTTCATATAAATATACAGAATTTTTACAATTTTTCCTATTCCTCTTGAGTGTTGCATCATCTTTGCGTTACTCTAGATGTGTAAAACAGGGAGCATTATGGGTATTGCATTATTGGCGATGGTAGTTGGTTTAGTCTTATTAGTGGTAAGTGCTGATAAATTTATTGAAGGTTCTGCAGCTAGTGCAGTCCACTTCCATGTTTCCCCCCTTATCATAGGAATGGTAATTGTTGGATTCGGTTCTTCTGCCCCCGAGCTTGTCGTTTCGGTAATGGCGGCTTCTAGTGGAAACCCTGGTATTGCAATTGGTAATGCTTTTGGTTCAAACATTGTCAATATTGCCCTCATATTAGGTCTTACTTCCATAATTAGACCGATTATGGTCTCATCAAATATTTTAAAAAAGCAGCTCCCTCTTCTTTTATTAGTTATCGCCCTTACCTATTTTTGTATTCAGGACTTGAGTCTCTCTCGATTTGATGGGGTGATTCTTTCTTTTGGCTTTGTCTTGTTAATGGTATGGACTATTTTCCAAAGCAAACACACAATAAAAGATACCTTTACAGACGATGTCGAAAAAAGTGATGAATATAAACACCTTCCAATAAAGAAGGCGATATATTATGTAATATTTGGAATAATCTTTCTTATCATCTCATCACGTCTTTTAGTCTGGGGCGCTGTGCAGGTCACTATCTTTTTAGGAATAAGTGAAATTATTACTGGTCTTACTGTTGTTGCAATCGGAACAAGTTTGCCAGAACTAGCTTCATGTATTGCTGCAGTAAAAAAGGGTGAAGATGATATTGCTCTTGGAAATATCATTGGATCATACCTATTTAACACGCTCCTTGTCGTAGGCCTTGCTTCCACTATTACTCCATTTTCTTTGGAATCTATTGTGATTAACAGAGATTTCCTATTTATGGCAATTCTTACCATTTCATTATTCGTAATAGGATATAGATGGAAAAAGAAGATAGGAAGAATAAACCGTTTTGAAGGTGCTCTTCTCCTATCTTCGTATATTATCTATATTATATTCTTAATAATCAGTGAATTTCCTAAGGTCTAAATGAGAAACTTACTCCAGCACTAATAGCTCTTCCTGAATGGTCAAATAAATCTAGTAGGCGTAGATCAGCTAAAATAAATCCATTTGGAATAAACTCCACAGGAAGTAGTCGTAAGCCAAAGTTGAGAGATCCTCTATCTTGTGCATCCCCACCACTTGGATTAACTGAATAACTTACGTTACCAAAATCCATTACTAAATTTACAATTTCATTCATTCCTTTTTTCCACAGTGGTGTTTCAAAAGCCATACCAAAATCAATATCACTAGTGAGAGTCTTATCAAAAGTATATCCTAGATAGACTGTTGTTTTAGAATCAAAATTCATAATAGAACTATCAAAGGTAGCAGCAAATCCTGTTTGAGCAGCAAAATATCTCGTAGTATTGGCCACATCTAAGGCTTGTCCATTAATAATAAAAGCAAAATTTGTTTTATCCTTTTCCAAGAATCTCCATTTAGCTTGTAATAAGATATCAGTTGTGAGACTAATATCGAGCGCTAAAGCAGCTTCGAAATTTTTTGCAAATCCCATTTGAATAAAGGGAATATGTGAAAAACTATTAGTAGCGGAAAACATGGCAGTGTACCCAGTACTAAACGATGTTTTCTGTTGAGATGTGATTGGTATTGCACTAGGAATAACAACATACCCAGAAGTCCCAGATAATGTAGCAGACCCGGTTGATGCAGAAGCAACTATAGGGAACGATGTCACAATCATTACAATAATTAGTACACTTAGTATTTTTTTTCATCTAAAACCTCCATTATGAACACTTATATATTAAAACAATACTTCAAAAATATGTTACGTATAGTAAAAAATTGGAATTATCTTCATTGAATAACACTTCACTATGTCCTAATTACTCATCTTAATACCCTACTCGGTGTTCACTAAAGAGTTATAGTATTGAATAATATGGTAATTTTTGGTACACATATAAAAGTTAGCATATGCTAATAATTATTATGTATTATGAGGTAACATATATATGGCTATTGATCGAACTCCCGTCAGGAAAAGGAGTAATTGGGTAGGAATAAATCCAGTATTACTTGGATATGAACCTAAAAAAGGTAAAAGAGAAGCAGATTCAGAAAAGAAGGAAGAAAAGTAGTGAATATGCTCTTCAACTAAAAGAGAAACAAAAGTTAAATTTGTATATGGAGTATTAGAAAAGCAATTTCTTCTAACCTATAAGAAAGCTGAAAGAATGAAAGGTATGACTGGATCTGTGTTACTCACTCTTCTAGAATCTCGTCTTGATAATGTGATCTTTAGAATGGGTTTTGCAAAAACACGTAAAATGGCACGACAGATGATTAGTCATGGCCATGTAGATATCAATGGAAAAAGAGTAGATATCCCTTCATATAGTATTAAAGAGGGAGAAGTGATAACACTTAGAAAGCAGATTCAGCCACGAGTGAGGGAATTCATGGCCTCTCAACAAAGAGGTGTTCCATCGTGGATTAACGTCGATAAGGATACCCTTAAAGGAGAAATAGTAGCTCTTCCTAAAAGAGATGATGTTGATATTGAAGTGACGGAATCTAAAATTGTAGAGTTATATTCCAAATAATAAGATAGCCCATTAAAGAGAGAAAAGTCCCACCAATACTTACTCTAGAGTAGTAAAGAGTGGGACTTGTGTTATACACATAACGATCTATTTTTTCTTTTTCTTTTCAGTTTTGGTAATATTGTGAGGACGTAATATGAGATTCAAGATTACTCCAAATATTGCAGCAAGACCTAACCCAGACAATTGGACTCTTCCAATTTGAAAAGAAGCTCCACCAAGACCAAGAACGAGCATTGAAGCACTAATAATAAGAAGTTTTGGATTACCAAGATTCACTTTAGCGTCTACCATGTTCTTAATTCCAATTGAACTTATCATTCCAAAAAGAAGAATACTAATACCACCAATCACAGGACCTGGGATTATGGAAATCAACGCAGTAAATTTAGGAATGAGAGAGAGAACGATTGCAAAGAGTGCTGCTATTCTCATAATAACAGGATTTGTTGCACCAGTAAGAGCCACAGCACCAGTATTCTCTGAATATGTTGTGTTAGCTGGTCCTCCAACTAAAGCTGAAAGACTAGTAGCAATACCATCACCTATCAAGGTTCTATGAATACCAGGATCTTTAATAAAATCTTTTTCAACTACATTTGATATTGCAAGAATATCACCAAAGTGTTCAACCATCGTAACAACGGCAATTGGAACCATTATGGTAATAGCTGTAAAAGAGAATTTTGGTGCCATAAATTTAGGAAGACCTATCCAAGAAGCTTCTTTAATCGCTGTAAAATCTACAACTCCAAGAATCACTGAAAAAAGGAATCCACCAACAAGAGCTAACAGTACAGGAAGATTTGATGCAAATTTCCATCCAAATTTCTCAAAATAGACTTTTACAAAAATACCAAGAGCAAATGTAAACATCGCAATGAGCCATGCTCCATTGGGCCCTAAAGAATTAAGAATATCTGGAGAATTCGTGCCATTAGCATTACTAATGGCAACCGGTGCTAGAATAAGTCCTATCATAATTATCATCGGTCCTGTTACATGAGGAGGGAGAATATTATGAATTGCATCATAACTTACATATCGAAAGATAATTGCAACAATAATGTATAAGAATCCAGCTACAAGAATTCCTCCTAGTGCATAGGCAATAGAACCTTCACTAGCAGTTACTGCAATTATTCCTGGAATAAATGCAAACGAACTTCCTAAGAATACTGGCACTTTGAATTTTGTCACTACATGGAATATGAGTGTTCCAACTCCCGCTGCAAATAATGCAACTGCAATATCGAGTCCTGTTAGTATAGGAACTAGTACTGTTGCTCCAAACATAACAAAGGTGTGTTGTAACCCTAAGATTACAGTTTTTACATCGATTCTTTCTTTTGCCACCGTCGCCTCCTTTTAATCTCTTTTTCTCTATGCCTACCTAGCTCATGAGTACTTCTTTTTGTAAAGCGTGAGTAGTGCAAAATAGGCATCTGTATATGTGGTATATTCTTGAAAAACATGACCTATTTTTTATAAAAAAGATAGAGGAAATCGTATCATATTACAAAATTTTACTATTTTTATCAAATATTTTAGGATTGACAGAATTTCTTAATAGTAGATATAATCATTATGGTATCATTTTGATATCACATATTGTCAGTAGGAGAACATCGTGAAAAAGATTAACGAAGAAAACATTATTGAAAAAAGAGCTCCATCTCTTCCTGGAATGACAATGCTCATAGCTCTCATATTAGGAGAGATTTTAACCTTGTTTCTATTAGTTTATTCTATCTATCTATTAAGTACTTTAGGCTTTAGCTTCTTCTATCTTATTGTCCTCATCATAAGTGCTCTTCTTTCTACAATTTTTATTCCTATTGCTTTTGCTGGTCTAAAAGTTATTAAACCAAAGGAAGCTTTAGTATTAACGCTATTTGGTCGTTACTATGGAACTATTAAGGAAGATGGGTTTTTCTTTGTTAATCCTTTTGTTACTTCTGTAAATCCTTGTGCAAAAGAAGAATCAAGTAATCTGACAGCAGGTCAAGTTACCTATAAAAGCAGCTCATATCCAATCAATAGAAAAGTCTCTTTGAAAGCAATGACGTTAAATAACGAAAAACAAAAGATTAATGATGCTTTAGGAAATCCTATTATTATTGGTATAGTTGTCATCTGGAGAGTCGTAAATAGCGCAAAAGCTGTTTTTAATGTTGATAATTTTAAGGACTATCTCTCTACCCAGACAGATTCAGCTCTCAGAAATATTGTCAGACTTTATCCCTATGATGAAAATGATGCATTAGGAGAAAAATCTCTTAGAGGCAGTTCTCTAGAAGTCGCTGATAAATTACGAGATGCAATCCAAGAGAAGGCAGAGATTGCCGGAATAGAAATTCTTGAAGCTCGGATAACGCATCTCTCCTATGCTCCAGAGATTGCTGCAGTTATGTTACAAAGGCAACAAGCATCAGCTATCATTGCAGCTAGAAGCATGATAGTTGAAGGAGCTGTCTCAATGGTTGAAATGGCATTAGAACAATTATCTAAAAAAGAGATTGTAGCGCTTGATGAAGAGAGGAAAGCTGCTATGGTGAGTAATCTCCTAGTGATCCTTTGTGGAAATAAAGATGCTCAACCAATAGTCAACTCGGGTTCAATTTATTAATTTTGAGTAATATGGCAAAAGATAATGATAAAAAACAGATTGTACTTCGCATCTCTCCAACTCTATGGAAGTATGTGGCTAGTTGGGCAGAGGAAGATTTTCGGTCAATTAATGGCCAAATAGAATTTCTCTTAACCAAGAAGTCAACAAACATTTTAAAAAGAGTAATGAAGAGGGGATTCCCCTCTTCTTAACTTCCTATATCTGTGTTCCCTTATAGGTATTGCCAACGAGTCCTTGTAATTGAACATTGACGATATCTCCATTATTTAAAGGCTGAAGTGGCTCAAACACTATCATTCACTATGTTCACTTCTTCCTAAATAATGATTCTTATTTTTTTGGCTTTTCCTTCGACCATCAATTCTACACTATCGAGACACCTACTCTCTTTATGAGATTTTGTGAGTGCTCTTTGATTTTCAATTAGCCTATTCAATCTCTCGAGTCGAATCTCAATTGGTACTTGATTCTCCATTTCTACAGCTTTTGTCCCTTCTCTTGGATTGAAATAATACATGAAGGCTTCAATGAACTTCACCTCATTCATGAGAGATAGAGTTTCTTGGAAATCTTCTTCGCTTTCACCGGGGAATCCGACCATTACGTCTGTTGTATAGGTCATTTCTGGGACTGCGGTAGTGATATCACTAATCAGAGAAAGAAATGATTCTCTAGAATATTTTCTTCGCATTGAGGTTAAAATTTTAGTAGATCCACTTTGAAGAGGTACATGCAAGTGTCTAGGAAGTCTCTTCTCTTCTCTTAAGAGTTCAATAAGGGCTGGAGAAAAATCTTTTTGGGTGAGGAGATTCAAATCTAATCCATTTAACTGAAGGAACTTCATTTACAACTCTTTCAAGGATATCAGGGAACTGATATAACATTCCTTGATGGGTATAATTATAAGAATTCACATTTTGACCAAGTAAGGTAATCTCTTTTACTCCTAGGTCTTCTAGTCTTTTCACTTCTTCTAGTATAGAGGAAACACTTCGACTAATTTCTCTACCCTTACATAAGGAACAATGCAATACGAACAAAAGTTGTTGCATCCATTCATAATAGGAACAAAAGAAGAAATATCTCCAACTTTGTGATAATTATGAGTAAAGGTATACTCTATTTTTCTTTCATCACTCGCACCACTCAATATAGCTGCGATTCTATACTTATCATTTGTCCCGATAACATGGTCCACTGCTGGAGCCATTTCGATAATTTCATCATGTAATCTCTCTGCCATGCAGCCTGTAATAATGAGGGTGATATCTTTTTCTTCTTTCAGGTGTTTATAAAAGCCTATTCTTCCCCAAATTCTATTTTCAGCGGTTTTTCGTACACTACATGTGTTTATAATAACACAATCTGCTTCTTCAGGACTGTTCGCTTTTTGAATCCCATATTCTATTAATGATAATTCAAGTGCATTGGATTCAGCAATATTCATCTGACACCCATATGTTTCTATCCAGTAATGGGAGTGTTTCTTTTCTATCATATTATAACTATGTTCCTTATCTAAATCTATGTTGAGCGGCTTTTAGAGTATTATACATGAGCATCGCTATTGTCATGACCCCTACCCCTTTTGGAACAGGAGTAATAGCACTCACAATGGGGGCGACATTATCAAAATCAACGTCACCGGTTAATCTATAGCCTCTTTTTTTTGTTTGATCTTCTACTCTATTAATACCTACATCAACAATTATGGCCCCTTCTTTTACATGATTAGACGTGACCATGTGAGCTTTCCCAACAGCTGCTATAATGATGTCTGCTGTTTTTGTGATGGATTCAAGATCCTTTGTTCTACTGTGTGTAATTGTTACAGTAGCATTTTTTATGTTTTTGTACCAATTAATAATGCAATGGATTTTCCAACGATGACACTGCGTCCAATGACTACTACATGCTTTCCTTCGAGTCTTATATCATAATACTCAAGCATTTTTCACTATTCCAAATGGTGTACAAGGAATGAAACCATCTTCTTCTCTGAGCAACTTTCCAATATTGTATGGATGTAATCCATCAACATCTTTTGAAGGATCGATACTATTTATAATTGTTGATTCATCAATATGATTTGGAAGCGGTAATTGAACAAGAATCCCGTCTACTTTTTCATCATTATTTAAAATTTCTATTGTGTGAATAATTTCTTCCTGCGTTGCATTATTGGAAAAGACAATATCTTTATGTCCAAATTTGAGGGTCTCACACATTTTTTTTCTTACTAGCCACATAAGAAGCCGATGCAGGATCATCTCCAACTAACACTACTGCTAGAGTAGGCACATGTTGATTTTTTTCAAAAAGAAGGGCACTTTGCTCTTCAATTTCTTTATATAGTGAGGTTGCGACTTCTTTACCAGTTAATACTCTCATTATTATCTCCCAAAATTATAACACTGCACATGCTAACTCTTTATATCAAAAATATGAGTTTATGTGTACACTTAGCAACCGAAGTTGTTCATTTGGATAGGTTTTCAAAGTGTCGTAAAATCGATATGATGAATATATTGATTTCACAAGTTACGTGAGGAGAATTTTTATGAAGAAAAAGTTATTAATAGGATTGTTCATGGCCTCTCTTATTATGAGTATATCTGCTGCAGAAGGATCAATTCCTAATTATGATACAGGGTCTCAAATTTTTACCTTTAGAGCAGGTCCTGTAATTCCCACTTTTATCTATTTCCCAAATGCTCCTTCTTCAACTTTGAGTTTGGTGATACACGATTAAAAACTGGTGGATATGGAGCAATACGTTACCAAGGATTTTTAAGTCCTTACCTTGCTCTTGGTGGAGAATTAGGCTATCTCTTCAATTATTCAAGAAGTGATTTATTTACCTCTGTCCCTTTCTTAGCAAAACTGACTTACATTCCTGTGCAAGGAACTTTCGAAATTCCACTCTCTATAGGGTTAGGGTTTGCTTATAATTCTTATAGAGAGTCTTCATACCTTCGTTATTGGCAGAAGCTGAAGTTGGAGTAAGTTATTACTTTACTGAATCCTGGGGAATTAATCTTTCTAGTGAGCTTACTCTTATTCCAGAAATTTATTTTGGAGACGCAAGTTCTGATACAGCTCTTGCGGGATTCATGCCTATCACACTTTCAATTTCATACAGAAGTAATTAGGAGAAATTTACATGAAACAAACAAATATCTTTCAAACAATAATTCTATTGTTAGGAATGCTCCTATTAACAGTGGGATGTAATAGCGATAATGATGGAATATTTCGTCTTATCAGTGAATCAGAAGAGACTGTAGAAGTTGGCACTGTCACTTTGATAGCGCATGACGGGACAACTTTAATTGCTCACACATCAAAAGATAGCCTACAAGCTTACGATACAACATCAAAAATTGGACTAAAATTACACCTTCAGATAATCCAGTCCTTTCTAGCCTCGTCTCAACAGATGGAACTAATGTCTATTACTCTGCAAGAAGTGATGCCGAAGAGAATAATACTCTCTATTCTTTCCCAATAGCTGGTCCTTATACAAGTACATTAGAAAATTCTACTTATGATATTCTATCTATGTCTGCTCAGCATGATCTAATGACAATCAAAGATGGAACTCAGGTTGAAGTACATAGACCATCGGATGATACGTTACTTGCAACCTACGCTGATCATAATACTGATGTATTATTACTTTCTCAATCTGATGATTATTACCTCTTAAGTGGGTATGAAATAGATGTTGATGATAATAAAGAATATAAAAATACTCTCTATAATGGAACTTCTGCAGTAACACTCACTGGTGTTCCAGATACCGTAGGAGTAAGGGCATTCTATGCAGATGCAACTGGTGGATTAGCTATAGTAGCTACAAATGGAGATGTCTATTATAATTCGACTTACGATCTTAGCACTTCTGGTCCTGTCAGCCTCACAAAAGGAGAAAATGTTCCTTTAGCTTCAACAACTAAGCCACTAACTGCTCTTCCTGTTATTCAACAAACAGGTGATACTTTCTACTATGTTCAGGGAAATAGTGGATATATGTATAAAATTAATCCATCTAATGGAGAAGTTGCTGAGACAACGTTCTCTTCTATTAGTATTACCGTGACAGTCTCTTCATTCTATGATACTGGAACAGAGTATTATATTGGAACTGTAGGAAATGGTATTCTTGAAGTAACTTTTCCTTAATGGGTAAGAGTATCAGGGTAAAAAAAAGGGAGGCATTGCCTCCTTTTTTTTAATCACCTCTTACTTCATGTAAAATGTTTCTCACTTCAATATCACTATATTGTTCATCAATCTCTTCTTTAGTAAGTCCAATGAATTCATGGTTCACATAATGTATCCAGGTCTCTTCTTCAATACTATTGAGTTCATGCTTCCTACAATAATAATCTGGTTGGATTGGTAAGGGTTCAATGTGTTTATAGTGTGGAATCTTATAGTCGTATACAGCAACTTTTATATCATTTCGAGGAATGCCTTTAGAGAGCATCACATTAACAAGAGCATTGACAGTTTTTCCGGTATCGAAAATATCATCAACTATTAATATTTTATCGCCATTACGAAGATGCTCAGGAGAGTATGTCCATCCATCTATTCGTACTTCATTCTCTAATTTCATATTCTCATAACTTCTTGCTACAACAGCAGCATAGAAGACTGGTCGTCCATCTGATTGTGCACGTATCAATTTTGTAATACTCACTAAAGACGTTTCCCATGTATACACCACCACGAAGTGATATATAAATAATGTCAGGAACAAAACCATCTTTTTTATGCATCTTGTTAGACTAGTTTTAAAGCTGCGTCACGCTGCATTTCAGGTGAAATGAACTCTTTTTTCATAAATGATACTATCCTTTTTCTAATCTTGAAGGGTAAGAATAACTACTCCATGTGATGTAATTGCTATAGTGTGTTCTGCATGTGCTGAGGGCTTTCCATCAGCTGTAACTACAGTCCAGCCATCTTCTAATGTTTCAACACGTTTTGTACCTAAATTAATCATTGGTTCTATTGCTAATACCATCCCTTCTCTAAGTCGGGGATTGGGAGCAAAGGAATTCACATAATTGGGTATTTGCGGATCTTCATGAACCTGTAAGCCCACTCCATGACCACAATAGTCTCTCACTACACTAAAACCATGACGCTCAGCATGTCGAGAAACAGGAAGGGAGATATCATGTATTCGAGCTCCCTTCTTTTGTGCTCCTTCAATTCCAAGCAATAGAGATTCATTGGTAATCTTTACAAGTTTCTGTACTTCATCAGGAACACTTTTACCAACAAGATGTGTTCTAGCAGCATCACTAAAATAACCATGTAAATTAATTCCAATGTCTAAAGATACAATATCACCATCTTCTAATCTTCTCATTGATGGGATACCATGGATAACTTGTTCATTGATTGAAATACAGCATGTATTTGGGAATCCAGCATAATTGAGAAAGGCAGGGATCCCTTTATGTTTGATGATAAAGTCATATGCTATTCGATCAATTTCTTTTGTGGTAATTCCTACTTCAATAACTTTTTCTAATGTATCGTGAAGATGAGCAAGAAGGCGACATGAATCATGAATATATTTAATCTGATCTTCAGTTTTTAGGGTTATCATGTTCTCTCCTTCACAATAGAATCAAGAATCCCATTGATAAATTTATAGTTCACTTCCCTACTATACTCTTGTGATAATCTCACAGCTTCAGTAATTACTACAGAAGCATGAATTTCTTTATCATAGAGAATACTGAATACACTCATCCTTAACACATTACGATCAATGATATCTATTTTATCTAATGGTCGGTTAATCGAAAAGCGTGATATAACGCTATCAATTTCAGAAAGATGTTCTAATGTTCCACTAATAAGATATCGAGCAAATGTTGCAGTCTCAATATCTAATGATTTTTCTTCTTCTTCATTTAGTTGTAGGAAAATCTGGTGTTCCAACTTGATTATAAAGAACACCATTAAAATCTAGAGAGTAAAGTGTTGAAGGGCGATTTCTCGCCCCATATGCCTAGATCTCAACTTTAATTCTCCCCTTTATACAAGATGTCTATAGTTGCTTCATCTCGTAAGGATGCCACAAGGGTATCTATAGCTTTCAAATAAGCGTTTTGTTGACTACGATTAAGAAGAACCTGTCGAATATACTGTTTTACTGTTGTGTTAGAATCTGGATTGATTTTATCTGTAATCATAAGAAGCTTAGGATCTGTGTGAGTTGTAATTTTCACAATATGATATCCTGCTTTACTCTCTAATACACCAGAGGGTTTACCTAACTGAGTTCAAATACTTTTTCAAAGAATTCTGGGCCTAATGCCGATTTCATATTTTCATCATCATAAGCTAACCATCCGATATCACCACCTTTGACTACAGACTCAGCATCTTTAGAATACTTTGGAACAAGCTCTTCAAAGGTATAGGTATTATAACGTAAGAAACGAGCAACTGTATCCATCTCTTTCTTTACTGATGCTTTTGTTTCAGGGGTAAATGGCATGAAAATATGAGAAAGACGAACGAGTTCCGGATTAATAAATTCAGCTCGATTTGCTCTATAGAATTCATTGATCTGGGCCTCTGTTGGTTCTGCAATATTAGTCAAAATAGATGATTGAGTAGCTTTTACATAATTATCTACTGTAGTAGATTCTTTTAAAGCTTTTTTGAATTCTGCAAGAGTCATACCATAGCTTTGTTTTATTGCTAATTCAAATTGGGCATCTGTAATATTCTGGCCGGTTTGTTGAGTAAGGTAATCTTTTTGCTGTTCAAGTAATGATTCTACCTGAACGTCACTCACCATATAGCCGTCACGAGATGCTCCTTGAAGAACAAGCTTGTCATTAATCATTACATCTAATACTTCAAGTGGAGTAATGGGTATAGTTGATCCTGCACTTGCAGCTTCATTTCTATATTGAGCAACTTTTGAGTTTAGTTCATCTACACTTATTATCTCATTTTTAATAAGGTTGACTGTTGCAGCAGTCTCAGCAAATAATGTAACAGTTGTCATTAATAAAAATAACAACAAAAATATTCCAATCTTATTTTTCATAAAGTAACTCCAGAATTAAGTAATTTTCAGATGTTTACCACACTCTTTAGCGAAACCAGTGTTTGGAAGAATCTCTGAATAAGTGAGATACATGCCCTGCCCTTCCATCAGTTTGAAAAGTGCCTGCATCGTTTTTGTAGAACGAATAGATCCTTTGGTAATAAAAGCAGCACTTCGCTTACCACTAATAGAGCCTGCGGATTTAAGAAAAGAAGCAACTTGATCACTCACCTTCCCTCCCCATAGACTCAAAGGAGAGGTGACAACTCCAATATAATCATAATATGATATAATTTTCCCTGCTTCTTTTCCCATATCAACAATATCACAATCATGAGATTGCTCTTGTATTCCTTTCGCAAGAGCTGTACTTAGCTCTTTACATAAAGTTTTATTGATCTTGTCATAGTAAAGAATGCATGCTTTCATATCATTTCCTTTAAAAATGAGATGACCGCATACAATATATGCGGTCCAATCATCTTTGTACCTAATTAAAAAAGATAATTCTTAATTAGTACTCGATTGATCCCACCATTGGGTAGACTCTTGAACCTGTTCTACAGTTACAGATTCAGTAAGAGAATCAGTTGAAGGAGTTTTGTTAATTACAGCAAGAAGAAGAGCTATTACTAAGAATGAGCCTCCAAGAATCGCAGTAATCTTTGTGAGTACCTTGTTTGACTGTGCTCCAAAAGTAGAATCAGATCCACCTCCGAATACACCACCTAAACCAGAACCACCTTCACTTTGAATCGCAACCAAGAGTACGAGTAACACACTCGCAATAACAAATAATACTAGCAGAATAATTCCAATTACACCCATAGTTATCTCCAATTAATCGTTGTATTGCACGATGGGTTTGAATAATTCTACTGAAAGAGAAGCTCCACCCACAAGCGCTCCATCAATATGTTCCATTGCCATAAGGGATGCAACATTTGATGGTTTTACTGAACCACCATACTGTATTATGAGCGAATTAGCAACAGTTTCATTCATAACATTCTTTATGAGTGAACGAATGAAAGCGTGAGCATTGTTAGCATCATCGCCTGTAGCAGTTTTTCCAGTTCCAATTGCCCATACAGGTTCGTAAGCAATGATGATATCTTTCATCGAATCTTCACTTACATCTTTTAGTCCCTCTACTACCTGTCTTTCAAGAACAGTTTCAAGCTGACCACTTTCTCTCTCTTCTAAAGTCTCTCCTACACACAAGATGACTTTAAGACCCTTTTTAAGGGCAAGATGTACTTTTCTATTAATAAAAGCATCATCTTCGTTATAGAGAGCTCTGCGTTCACTGTGTCCTAAGATAACATAAGTAACACCAGCATCAAGTAGCATGTCTGGAGAAATCTCACCAGTAAAGGCTCCTTTTTCCTGATCGCTCATATTCTGAGATGCTACAAAGATATTACTTCCTTTTACTGCATCAACTACAGATGGGATTGTAATAAAAGGAGGTGCAACAACTACTGTTACATTAGAATCTTTCAAAGTTAATGAATTTTTCAGTTCGGTCGCAAAAGCTGCTCCTTCTGATGGTGTCATATTCATTTTCCAGTTTCCTGCGATACATACTTTTCTCATAATTTTATTTCTCCAAAGCTTTAATACCAGGCAACTCTTTTCCTTCTAGGAATTCTAAGGAAGCTCCACCACCTGTTGATACATGGTCAATTTTATCATTAAAACCAAATTTATTCACAGCTGCAACACTATCACCACCACCTACGACAGTGACTCCGTCACAGGAAGCAACCATTGCAGCAACTTCTTTTGTTCCGTTCGCAAAAGCATCAAATTCAAATACACCCATTGGACCATTCCATACAATAGATTTAGCAGTTTTAAGTACTTCATCAATTTTTTTAAGAGTCTTTGGTCCCACATCCATTCCAATAAGATTATCTGGAATATCTACTGAATCAACACTTACAGGAGAAGCGTTGTCACTAAAGGTTTCTGCACCCACGTGATCTAACGGAAGGATAACTTCAACACCTTTCTCTTTAGCTTTTGCTAAGAATGATGAAGCAACTTCAAGATAATCTTCTTCTAGAAGAGATTTACCTATTGCATGTCCTTGAACTTTCAAGAAGGTATAAGCCATACCACCGGCAATAACAATAGCGCTACAAGTATTAAGTAAGGTTTCTAGTACACCAATTTTTGATGATACTTTAGAACCTCCAATGATAGCTACAAAAGGTGTATCTGGGTTTTCCAAAAGTGGAGCAAAGAATTTCACCTCTTTTTCAATTAAGAATCCTGCAGCTGAAGGAAGATAATGGGCAACTCCTTCGGTCGAAGCATGAGCTCTATGTGCAGTCCCAAAAGCATCGTTTATATAAACATCCCCAAAAGAAGCTAAAGTTTTAGCAAAGGTTGGATCATTTTTTTCTTCTTCTTTGTAAAAACGAACATTTTCTAATAATAAGACTTCGCCTGGTTTCAAGGCTTTCACTTGCCCTTCGACATCATCTCCAATCACATCATTAGCTAATATTACATCACGTCCTAAAAGTTCACTAAAACGAGAAGCAATAGGAGCCATGCTAAAGTCTAAGTTTTTTGTTCCTTTTGGTCGGCCAAAATGGCTCATTACGACTACAGAGGTTCCCTCTTTTTCGAGAATGTAACGGATAGTTGGTAATGCACTTCTGATTCTAGTATCGTCACTGACTTTGCCATCTTGAAGAGGAACGTTGAAGTCAACACGGATAAGAACTCTCTTATTGGTTAATTCCATTTGTTCTATTGTTTGTAATTTCATCATAACTCCTACATCATATCTAATGCGCACCCTCAATTAGGTGCGCATTGATATATAACAGTATTATACTTATGCCATTAATTTTTTTTGCTAAGTCTACAACACGGTTTGAGTAACCCATTTCATTGTCATACCATGACATAATTTTGAAGAATTTTGGTCCCATTTTCATGGTTAAATCTGCATCAAAAAATTGATGAATGAGAGTTTCCTCTTACATCAGCTGATACAATTGGGTCTTCTGTGTATTGAAGGTAACCTTTCATTGGGCCATCTGCTGCAGCTTTCATAGCAGCTTTGATGTCTTCAACTTCACAATCTTTTTCTAATAAGACTGTAAGGTCTACAATTGAACCAGTAGGAGTAGGAACACGCATTGCACCACCATTAAGTTTTCCTTTAAGAGCAGGAATTACTTCAGCTACAGCTCGTGCAGCACCTGTTGTGGTAGGAATGATTGAAAGGGCAGCTGATCTACCTCTTCTTAAGTCTTTGTGTGGCATGTCCAACATAACTTGGTCATTTGTATAAGCATGAACTGTAGTCATAAGACCGCGATCAATACCAAAAGAATCGTTAAGAACTTTTGCAATTGGTGCTAGACAGTTAGTAGTACATGAAGCATTTGAATATGCAAGAAGATTTAAATCAAGTTCATCGTCGTTTACACCACATACGATAGTTTGGTCAATCTTATCTTTTGCAGGAACAGTAAGAATAACTTTTTTTAGCTCCAGCTTTGATGTGATCTTTGTAACCACCTTTAGGACCTTCTGCAACAGCAAAAACACCGGTAGATTCAATAGCAATGTCTACTCCAAGATCTTTCCAAGGGAGTTCTGCAGGGTTGCGTACAGCAAAGATTTTGATTTCTTTTCCATCTACAACGATTGCATCTTCTTTGGCTACAACGCTTTTGTCGTACACACCGTAAGTTGAGTCATATTTGAGTAGGTGTGCCAAGGTTTTAGGATCTGTGAGATCGTTAATAGCCACCACTTCGATGTCTTTGTCTTCAAAAGCAATTTTTGAAAACATTTCTGCCAATTCGTCCAAAGCCGTTAATTGCAATTTTCATTAATAATTTCCTCCATAAAATAGGTATATATCATACGTAGTATAATAAGAATTAAGAGTCCGAGTCAACGAACTAGGCTCTTTTAGTAACAATTTTCACACTATTGATTTTTATGTCCTTCAATTTCTTGCACAATAAAATCAATCGAGTCATAGGTAACCTTTTCTTGAGACATAGGTATTCGTCCAAATTGTTCAAATACAAACCCCCCAATGGTTTCAGCATCATTCTCAGGAATATGAAGGAATAAACGCTCATTTACTTCATCGATACTAGTTCTTGCGTCACAAAGGAATATCCCTTCCCCCATTTCGATGATATCATCATCTTCATCATCATCAAATTCATCTTGAATATCACCAATGATGACCTCTAGAATATCTTCCATTGTAACGATACCAGAGACTCCACCATATTCATCAATTGCAACTGCAATATGAACTCGTCTCTTCTTGAATTCTCTTAACAGTTCATCAAGTCGCTTAGTATCTGGAACAAAATATGGTTTACGCATGCATTTTCTTATCTCAAGAGGTTTAGTAGGAATAATACTAACAATATCTTTCACATATAAAATTCCAACAACATTGTCTATTGTCTCAAAATAGACTGGATAACGAGAAAACCCCTCTTCTGCAATTGTTTCTAATAATTCCTCTTTTGTAGCTGTATCACTAATAAAACTTACATCGATGCGTGGAACCATTACTTCCTTTACACTAGTTTGTTCTAATTCTTCAATCCCCTCAATCATGTCTCTCTTTTCAGTTTTTATGAGAGTCTCTTCAACTCCCATATTCTTATTCTTTTTTTTAAAGAGCGGGATTACTTTGTCATAAGTCTCACTGACCTAACTCCTTTTCAATCTTTAGTACAATATCTTCCTGTAGCTGTAACATAGGCTCACTTATTTCGTTAGAATCGTGATCATACCCATTAAGATGTAACAAGCCGTGAACAATTAGTCTATTAAGTTCATTATATGTGTTGACATCAAAATATTCACAATTTTGAAGCATATCTTCAAAAGAAATTACAAGATCTCCTAATATGGGCTCTTCTTCTATTGAGAAGAAGTCATCTCCTTCATTAACAAAAGAGAGAATATCGGTACTTTCATCTTTATTCCTGAACTCTTTATTTAAGGATCTCATTCTTTCTTTTGAGACAAAAGAGATTGCAAGTTCACCCTTTTTTGATGATATTAGCTGTAAAGCGAGTATGGTAATTTCTTGAATTCTCTTTTGTGGGAAAAGTTGCTCGTATTCATCTTCTTCATATTCTATATAAAGTGATTCCATGTTATGCCTCTTTGTTGTTAGGGTATTTGATCCTAACATGGTTCTTCCCAACCAGATATTGAACAAATACTCTGGAGATTTCATCTAAATCATTCAGTGTTAGCCTAGAAGAAGTAAGCTGTTTCCTTTCGATTTTTCCCATTATAATAGAATGAATTAACTTTTCATACTTGGCTGGAGTAGGTTTTGTGATAGATCTTGAGGCAGCTTCCACACTATCTGCTAGCATCACTATGGCCGATTCTGGAGTTTGTGGAATATTATTATTATATGCATAGTCATGTTCTCCAACTTGGATACGAGTATTAGTAGCAGCAGCTTTTTCCTGAGCTTCTTTTAAGAAGATTGCGATGATATCATTTCCATGATGTTCATTAATGATATCGAGTACTTCTAATGGGAGCTTATCTAACTTACCCTTTTCTACTCCAATTTTAACATGACTTTTTATGATAGCAACCGATAAAGAAGCTTTTAATACATTATGCTTATTACTCCCACTTTGGTTTTCTATAAAGTAATCTGGGTTTTCTTGTTTGCCCATGTCATGATACAAAGCACCCACATAAGCAAGCAAAGCATCAGCTCCAATTGCTTTTGCACCACTACTAGATAAATCAGCTACAGATTGAGAATGATTATACGTCCCAAGAGCTACTTGAGAAAGCTTCATTAATCCTTTGGTGTGAGTATTAGCAAGTTCTCTAAGTCTGAAGGGAGTAGGAATATTTAAGGTGATTTCTAATATAGGCAAGATAAATGCAACAAAGATATAACTCAGAGTTATATTGGCAATCTTTATTGCAATAGATATTATCATAATGGAAAACGAATAGTCCATCATAAGAGCATTAACAAGAACTACGAAAATTCCATAAAGAAGTGTTAAAAACCATTGATAAATCATATCAATTCTTTTCGAAACATATTTTATAAAATAGAGACTAATGAACGATATGGAGATAATAAAAAAGAAGGTGGTAACAGTACTTAATGAATAGAGAGTCATACATGATGCTATCGTGATTGCACTTACCATTCCTAATCTTTTTTATTAGTCATTAACGAGAGTAATAAAGGGAGTACAAACACTGGAAGAAATGGGTCTAGCCAGGAGAATCCTTTGCCAGAGAACAGATATAAAGATAAAAATGTGAAAATCTGAGTAACAATGAGACCATATAGATAGATAGTTAGTATCTGTTGTTTTCTTTTTGAGTGCGAAAACATTGTATGAATCGCATACATGGAAGAAATGATAATCACAAGAGCAAAAAGAACACGGCCTACCAATTGTAATGGACTATATTGAACAGATGCGAGACGTAATGCTTTAAGTGTTTTTATCTGTTCTTCTTGTATCACAAAATTCTTTTTAATGATGTATTGTCCCTCTTCAACCCTAACCATGACAGGGGTTACTTCAAGTTTTGCCTCTTCTCTCTCGCTTGCAGTAAGAGAAGGATGGAGAGAGATAGTAGGCATAAGAGAGGTAGAAATGATTGAGACAATTGTATTTCTTATCTCATCATCAATATTGGGATCGATGATATCAACAAGTCTTCTAGCTGTAGTACCAACATTAACATCTGTAACTAATGTAGAAATATCTTTGACACTATAAGACCAATCATCAGTATATCCTGTAGGTCTACGAACCTTTATTGACTTATACCCCTCTTTCTGTACTTTGTTCAATTCTTTCGAATTAAAGATTCCTTCTGCAACAATTTCATTTGTAATATCCTCTGCATATATAGAAATGAGATTTTTTTGTTCATCATTGAAAGATGAAGATGATAAGGTAGTTGCAAGTTCATTCTTTAGACTAAGTAATGATTTTTTTGAATTAACTATGGAAGAAGTAAATACAGGGAGTGTAGAATTGTAAGCCATCTGTTGAGCAAGTTTCGTTTCCTTCTCATCAATATAATAAAAAGATTGACTGGCTATCACATCTTTATCAGCAATCTGACCCTCAACAAACTTAGCATTAATATCATTCATAAGAGTTCTGGAATTTAGATAGAACAGAGAGGGTGCAATTACAGCAATAGCGATTGCAATAAGGCTGAGAATAATCAGTGAAACTGAGAATAAAGAATTGATTTCTTTATTATTACGTTTCTCTGGTGAATTCGGTTTCATATGCGTTAATAATCCTTTGTACAAGAGATGACCTAATTACATCTCTAGATGTAAATTCAACAAACCCAATACCCGAAACATTATGAAGTATCCGAGCAGCATGTACAAGACCTGAACAATTAGGCTTTGGTAAATCTATCTGTGTGATATCCCTGTGACGATTGCGGTTGAATTTTCACTCATTCGAGTAAGAAACATCTTCATTTGCTCTAGGGTAGTATTTTGTCCTTCATCCAATAATACCACGGCATTATTGAATGATCTTCCTCTCATATACGCAAGAGGAGCACTCTCAATAGTTCCACTCTCTTCAAGACGTTTAATGACTGAAGGAGGAATTAAATATTCCATCGCATCATAAATAGGAGTAAGATAAGGGCCTAGTTTCTGATGAAGATCTCCAGGGAGAAACCCCAAATTCTCTCCAGCTTCAACAACTGGACGAGTAATAATGATACGTTGTTTCCTTCCAGATAGCACCTCTTTTAGAGCATAAGCTATTGCTAAGAATGTCTTACCAGTCCCTGCAGGTCCTATAGCAAAAGTGAGTTGCGTTTCATGTAATAAAGAGATAAAAGCCTTCTGGCGTGAGCTTTTGGGATAAATAACTTTATTCCCAACTGCTATAGAGCTGATCTTTCCTTTCTCTTCACTCTTGTCAGTGACATTAGTGAGCTGCTGGTAGGCCATGAATATTTCACTTTCAGTTAAAGAATCTTGAACTTTGGAAATCTCTGAGAGAGCTTTCATGAGATTAACAAATGTAGAATTATTTTCTTCATTCTCTTTTTCGCTCGGCTTCAAGGTAATACTTGTACCCTGCAGAAAAAGATCTCCATGTAATAACAATTCTAAATATCCGATATTTCTATCGTTAATACCACACACTTTACCCATTTCTTCTGAGTTTTCAAATATATACGTACTACTCATACATCTCCTAATAGTTCTACTATAGTAATCACAGATTGACCTCTCTATCAACCTTAATTTCCCCAATTGCCTTCCACTTCACCAGTATTTTCAATACAGGAGACCATACTAATCTATTGTTATCATTCTTCATGTTTGCTTCATAGGTCACATACAGGTCCCAATCATCCATATAATGAATGAGAGAAAGAGAAAAGGCATCCATGACAAATTGAGTACTATAGCGACCATCACCAAAGAAATCAAAAGAGGCTAGAAGGTCTTTAAGTGCATCAGAGAAGTCTTCATAGCGATATAACCCTCTATTCACTGAGGTGGCTGTTGCTTTGATTGACAAGAATTTGTAGATGTTAAAAGTAAATGAAACATCTATTGAGGCATAAGACCCAAATGAATCTACAAAAGAGTGATGATAAAATGCATCTATATCATATGATAAAGAAATTCTATTCTTCCACCATAATTTTTTTTCTAGAGAATTTGTTAATGAAATATCTAAGGACTCTACTTGTATTTCACTATTCACTTGGGCACCTTTCAAAGAAATATCAACGAATGGAAGGGAAAGTGAGCTAGATATTTGTCTAAATGAAGATGTACTGGTATCATACGTACTCTTTCCATTAATGAGAAAAAATGAATTGAACAGGTCTATTGATATTGAGGTATCAATTGTAACCTTTTTGTAAAAAGGTGTTAATGCATCATTTTTTGTATAGAGTGCGACATTTGAAAATGTAACAACATCCCCTTTATAAGAGAACGAGAATGTTCCTCTAAAAATATCTAGTTTCTCACTATCATCTTCTCTTACCCCTAACGAAAAGGAGGAACTAATTGCTTTGTATTGATAGGTGATTTTAGGAGTCATTGTTTGCTCTAATGGAGGAAGTTGAATTGTCACAGAAGGAATAAGTGTTACTTCTTGTATGGTATAAGTTGGACTGTAACTAATAGAGTGTGATTTTACATAATCACTTGAAAAAATCTGTAAATCCTCTATTCTGTTCTACTACAACATCTACTTTTTTGATATGAATCTCTGTACAGTAGTTGACGTAAAGTATATGAAATATTAGCAAATGGAAATGTAATAGTATTATCTGATGAGATTTCGTATTGTTTAGACTCTTTATTACTTGTGGTATTATGTGCTATGAGGGATTTTAGGGTATGGTTGAATGTGATGATATGAGGACCAATTCTTGAATCTAACGTGATAAAAGAGGTGTTATTATTGGTAGTTATCGTATCTACTTGCTCTCCATATGTATAATCAAATACTTCTTTAACATCTTGTCTGATGTCATAATGTATGTTTAGATAAGATTCAAATGATTGCATTTTTGTATTATGAGATGTCGTTGATGGTAATGTTAGTTGATACTGGGAGAGAAGATTACTATTCTCTTTTGATATTGTTGTTGTTTCAATAGAAGATTCTTCACTCTTTCCAATCCATCTAGCATCAACAATGGTCCCTGTCATCTTTGCACTCACATCAATGGGTGTGATATCATCTATAATAAATCCCCCGATAGAAGAATCATAGTGCTTTTCAAATCGAATGCCACTATTAAATCTTTGTATGTCGATTGATGTAATATAAGGGGCGAGAATTTCGGGTTGAAAAGAAGTAGAACCTTTAAAAGACCATGTATAATTATCTACTGTGCTAATTTCATTCTCACTTTTTGTATTGATAGAAGCTATTTCCAATAACCTCGATCTAATATCTCTTTGCAGGTATTCTTTTCTCACATCAGGGTCACTATAGAGAGGCATCGAAAGAGATAGAGATGTCGAATTATTCTTATAAGTGATGTTCGGGGTAATGAGATATCTAAACAAAGAATTATTTACTAAATTTGATGGATTCTTATAGGCAATACCGGCAATTAGTGATGTGTTCAGACTTTTTTCAAAAAAATTGTGAACTCCTTCATATCCTAAAAATATCCCATTATTCTGATATGAGTCTGCATAAATTGTTCCATATGAAGAGGAATTAGATGCCCACTTTTCCAATTTTGAAGGATTAGGGTCAGCAATTGAAGCATAAGTACTCGAATTATTCTTTTCTAGTGTGTGTTCTCCACTAAAAAAAGAGGTGATTCCTCCTTCATCTTGTTCATGTATAAGGGGATTTTTCCCATACAGTTCATAGCTAGTATTGACTTGAATACCTTTAACAGAATCATAACCAAAAGATGGATTGAAGATGAGCGTCTTTCCAGGATAGAAGAAGAAAGGAAGGTAGAGAATCGGAACTCTTCCAATGTAAAGAAAGGATGATGATAAAAAAAGATCGTTTCCCTCATTGATATGAAAATTCTTTGACGTAATTTGGTAATAGTCATTATCTACACTTGTTGTAATTGAAGAATCAACAACAGAGATGAGAAAAGGCTCATTTGATATCAGCATATTCTCACCACGAGATAAGAAGTTAGTGACATTACCATCGTCGTCTATGTTGGAACTGGTCAATTCTCCTGATTCTAGAATAATCTCTTTGCTATCAAAATTATACATCAAAGAAGATCCTTTGATTATTTCTACTTCATCATCTTGTGTAGTCTGTTCGAACACGACATTTCCAATAGCGTTCAGGTAGTGTAGAGTATCGTTATATATGATATTATCGGCTCTTAACAGATTCTCTTCAAACACAATAGAGACATCTCCAACAAACATAATGGTCTCTTTTGTCTCATTTATATAAAACACATCACTTTTTTTAATACTGAAGTATTCATTAGATTGTACTTCTTCCTTCTTTACGGGAATGTATCCATAATATTCAAAGAGGTTTTTAATAAGTTCATCTCTATTATTTGATAATGGGAGATCTAGGAATGTACTTTTTTCGATTAATGAAGAAAGAGAACTCTCATTGATATTTGAAATAATAAGATCAATGCGTTCATTATTTTGAGCGAATAAAGGGGGACCCGACACGATGAGAACGAATAATGAGTAGAGGATAACATAGGAATAGAATACTCTAACTATTTTCATGAATATGGTGTGCTATATAATACCCTGTGTGACTTCTCTTTGAAAGAGCAACTTCTTCAGGTGTCCCATAACTCACTAACTCACCCCCTTATCTCCACCATCTGGACCAAGGTCAACAATATGGTCTGCACTCATAATGATGTCAAGATTATGTTCAATAAGCATAATTGTGTTACCAGTATCAACGATTCTGTTAAGAACTTCCATCAGATTTCTCACATCTGCAAAATGAAGGCCTGTTGTTGGTTCATCGAGGATGTAAAGAGTCTTACCTGTACTTCTTTTTGCTAGCTCAAGAGATAATTTTACCCTTTGAGCTTCTCCACCACTTAGTGTAAGAGCCGACTGCCCTAATTTAATATATCCAAGTCCCACTGATTCAAGAGTCTCTATCTTACGATTAATAGAAGGGATTGCTTTAAAGAACTGTGCTGCTTCACTTACTGTCATATCGAGTACATCGTAGATATTTTTTCCCTTGTAATAGGTTCTTAAGGTTTCTTTATTAAATCGTTTTCCTTTACACACATCACAGGTAACATAGACATCAGGTAAGAAGTTCATTTCGATTTTTAGATTCCCATCACCTTTACAGTGTTCACATCTGCCACCTGGAACATTAAAAGAGAAGCGTCCCGGTTTATATCCTTTTGCTTTTGCCTCTGGAAGAGAAGCGAAAAGGTCTCTTATAGGAGTAAAGGCTCCTACATATGTTGCAGGATTAGACCGAGGCGTTCTTCCTATAGGGGTTTGATCAATACTTATCACTTTATCGATATGTTCACTCCCTAAAATTGAGGAATATCCTTCGTAATTCTCATGCTGTCTGTTTATGATTCTTTTGAGTGCTGGAAGAAGGATTTCATGCAAAAGAGTTGATTTACCTGATCCAGAAACACCGGTAATAACATTCATAACACCCAGAGGAAACACTACATCAATACCTTTTAGATTGTTTTTCTTTGCCCCAATGATGTGTAAAGAATTCCCATTACCTTTCCGTCGTTTCTCTATCAGTGGCATAGTTAACTGCTTAGATAGATACCTTCCCGTAAGACTTTCAGGATTTTTCATTAATTCCTTTGCGGTACCTTGGGAAGTGATATATCCTCCATGGATTCCAGCTCCCGGTCCTAGATCTACAATGTAATCAGCTTCGAGCATAGTAGCCTCATCATGTTCAACAACTATGAGTGTATTTCCTATATCTCTTAATGCTTTCAATGCTTCTATAAGCTTATGATTATCCTTTTGATGTAGTCCAATACTTGGTTCATCGAGAACATAGATAACACCACTTAGTGCACTTCCTATTTGTGTTGCTAATCTGATTCGTTGAGATTCTCCTCCGCTTAAGGTACTCGTACTTCTATCGAGAGTGAGGTAATCAAGTCCTACATTCACTAAAAATTTTAATCTGGAATGTATCTCTTTTAATACTTGAGTCGAGATCTTTATTTGAGTAGGATTTAATGATAGTTGTGAAAAAAATGAAACTGAATCCTTCACAGATAAAGAGGTAACTTCATGAATATTCTTATTCCCCACGAGAATAGAAAGGGCCTCTTTTCTTAGCTTCTTCCCATTACAGGTGGGACATGTTTGACCGGTCATGTAACTTTCCATCCATTGTCTCATAGGAGAAGATCCAGTCTCCCTGTATCGGCGTCTTAGTTCTGTTATTATCCCTTCGTAAGGTTTTGAGGCTGTATACGTTGAATTACGTTTTTTATTATGATACGTCAACTCAATTGGCTCACTCCCTCCGTAGAGAATCACATGGATGATTTCATCAGATAATTCTTTAAATGGAGTATCGAGTGAGAAGTTATAAAATTGTGCCAAGGCTTCAAAAGAGACTCTTGCCCAGCTTGCTTCGGGATTATGTGTTGCAATTGCTCTCTGATTGAAAGATTTATTATAGTCTGGAATAATCTTATCTACATCAAAGTCGCTTATATCACCTAATCCATGACACGTAGGACATGCACCAAAAGGATTATTGAAACTAAATAGTCGTGGTTCTATTTCTGGCAAACTAATTCCACAGTGAATACAACTGTTCTTTTGTGAATAAGTAATCACATTCTCTTGATGATGATTATCAACTACGAGAATACTCACTAGACCATCACTCATATTTGTAGCACTTTCAATTGAATCCGCTAAGCGAGATCTCACTTCATCTGACAATATTAATCGGTCTACAACTATTTCAATCGAATGTTTTTCTTGTTTTTTAAGAGAGGGAACATCATCGATATTATAGATTGTCCCATTGACTCTAACTCTTACAAATCCATCCTTTTTTGCATCTTCAAATATTTTCTTATGTTCCCCTTTTCTTCCAATTACTACCGGAGAAAGAACCATAATCTTGCTTTTATCATCAAGGGTATACATTGATTCAAGGATTTGATCTATTGATTGCTCACTTATTGCCTCTCCACATTCAGGGCAATGTGGGGTTCCTATTCTTGCCCATAATAGTCGATAATAATCATATATTTCTGAAACTGTTCCAACAATTGAACGAGGATTCTTGTTTGTAGTTTTTTGTTCAATTGCAATAGCGGGACTCAAACCTTCAATATAATCTACAGAAGGTTTTTCTAATCGTCCTAAAAATTGTCTTGCATAAGCGCTTAAAGATTCAACATAGCGTCTTTGACCTTCAGCAAAAATAGTATCAAAAGCTAATGAAGATTTTCCAGAACCGCTAAGACCTGAAATGACTATGAGTTGATCTTTTTCTAGATCAAGATCGATATTCTTTAGATTGTGTTGTCTTGCACCTCGTATAATAAGCTTATTATGCACTATACCATCTCCTGTATATATTGAAAGAGCACTTCTTCGGCTTCACTTTCTACCACTTCTTTCACTAATTTACCTTTCACATACAAAAAGACTTTGTTTCCAATTCCGGTGATTGCTATATCTGCAGAAGCAGCTTCGCCTGGCCCATTTACCTGACATCCCATGATAGCCACAGTGAGATCACTTTGAATAGCAAAGAGTTTATGTTCTATTTTTTTTTACAAATCCACTTGAGTCGAATGTGCTTCTTCCACATTTTTGGACAGGAAATAAGGTTTACCCACCCTTTTCAATACCAACTGTTCTCAAGATCTCTTTAGCAGCAGCTATTTCATAGATATTATCATCACTTATGCTAATACGGATTGTGTCACCGATTCCTTCATCTAAGAGTCTTCCTAGCGCCCACGTACTTCTCGTAACTGCACTAACGATGGAGCCAGCTTCAGTTACCCCTAAATGAAGAGGATAATCGCATAATGAAGCAAGGAGTTTATAACTTTCATAGGTATGATTAACATTTGTATGTTTAACAGAAATAACTGTATTGTTAAAGTTCCATCCCTCAAACCAAGAAGCATATTCTAATGAGGTTTCAACCATAGCTTTAATCGGATCTTCATTCCTTAGATTGAGTGGAAGAGAGCCTCCATTTAATCCAATTCGAATACTAACTTGGTTATCGAGAGCCGCTCTTACCACTTCCTTCACTTTCCATTTAGCACCAATATTTCCAGGATTAATTCTTATTTTATGGGCACCACACTCTATTGCTTCTATTGCTAATTCATAATCAAAATGAATATCTGCAACTACGGGCATGGGAGAATCGAGACAGATTCTTCTGAAGGTCTCTTTATTTGAATGAGAGGGATAACTAAATCGGATAATATTGCATCCCATTGTGGCATAGCTTCTTAAGGTAAACATAAGTTGATCATACCATTGAGAATCAGATAAAGGATGCAGAGGGAGTGAATACATTGTTTGTATGGCTATAGATTCACCTGTCCCAATATTAATATCTTTAATCGGAACAATTCGCGTTTTTCTTCTCATTTATTCAAATTTCCTTCTTACTTTATGAACAAAACAAATTGTATCGTAAAAGGGAAAAATGGAAAAGGAGAATCACCTTTGTTCCAAACACTTTATTGGCAATCTAATCTTAAACACATCTCCCTTATATCCTAAGAGAGATGTGTTATTGCTCATAAAATTATGTATAAGACTACTGTAATAAGAGTAGCAAGAAGACAAGAGTAAACAAAGCAACAGTTTCAACGATACCTATTACGATGAAATAGTTCGCTGTTCCTTTTCCTGTTTCTGCTAAAGCATCTGAAGCAGCGGCAGCTGTTCTTCCTTGCATCCAGGCAGAAAGACCAATAGCTAAACCACCAAAGATTCCACTGCCTAACAAAAGAGCAGCATCTTGACCTGCCCCAGCAGCTGCGCTGATGAAGTTCATTAAAAGAAATCCATATATTGTCTGTGTTAATGGTGCACCACTAAAGGCTACCATGATGAAAGGTGCAGGCTTATTATTTGCATAACACTTTTTCCATCCACCAACTGCTGCTAACGCGGCAGCTCCTGAGCCTAAGCCAGACCCGAGTGCTGAAAGACCGAGTGCTGCTGCCATACCTATCATTCCAATATTCATATTCTTTGCTCCTTATCGTTGTCTTTCACAACGTGTTTGATATGTTCTTCACCGTTTCTTTGAACGGTTTATATGTATATCCAGTCCATTCCATTCCTAGTTGACCAGAAAATTCTAATAGATTTAATCTCACTCCATGTACTACTACTGACAATAAAGCCATAATAATATTTAGACCATGCCCAATTACAAGAACAGCTATTCCAGCAGGGAGCGCGAATCCTGTTAACAGCCCTGAAGCCATATTATTAAATGATTGTGCTATTGCTAAGGAAGCCATCCCAACTGCAAAAAGACGAATATAACTAATGATGTTACTAAACGCACTGATCGAATTCAAGAATGTCGTAAATAAATTACCAACACCACCCAATAGTCCTTTTACAAAAGAAATATGAGGGCCTTGAGCACCAAATACCACAATTAGGAAGAAACCAGCACCTACAACAGAGCCAACAATTCCCATATTAATGGGGGCATTTATGACGAGAGTAAGTACAAGGAAATACAGAGCATCTATCATGATAAGCCAACCAACATCTGCAACAGCAGAGAGATCTTTACTTCCAATTTTCCGATAGATGTTCATCACACACGCAAGAGAGAGTTGGACAGTACCAATAATAAAACAAAATTGCATCACTGTATTTTGAGCACTTGTGGCTTCAAGACCAAACAATTCTGGATAACTGGCAATATGGGGAATGACCAGAGCCTGAAGGAAAGGAATGCTACTAATGATTGCTTTAGAACCAAACCAGGTCCCTGTCACAGCTCCCCACACAATAGAGGTAATCGATAATACATATAATAGAATATTTGCATTTGTTGCTTTCTTTCCCTTTATATGCATGAGTACAGCAACAAGGAAAAATATTAATCCATATGCACCATCACCAACAATCATAGCAAAGAAAAGAGAGAAAAAGAGTAAGAACCACATACTTATATCTGCTTCTCTGTAGCCAGGAACAGTTCCTAAGATATCGAACACTGGTTTAATGATGCCAATTGCTTTTGGATTATCGACAAGTGTTGGTGGATTTTCATCTTCTTTAATATCGCTTAGTGCATATCCAATACTATGTTCTTTTGCAAATTGTTTAAAATTTTCTTCCTTAGTAACAGGAAGATATCCACTTAGCCATGTAATGATACCATCTTCTTCTTTATCATCCATTGAGGCTTGTATCTCTTCAAAGAGAGTATCACTCTCTAACACCTCACTGTAGTACTCAAAAGAGGGAATATGGGAGATGTTCTCAATGATCTCTTTATCAATTTCAGCGATAATTCTATTATTTTCTTCCACCATGTTAGATGCAGTACTAAGAGAATGAGGTGGAAGAGAGATCGAAGAAAGGGAGTCAATTGATTCACCAACAGAAGCAATGAGAGTATACTTCTTTTCTTTTGAAAGGAGAATATAATCATGTTCTAATGTTTTAAGACTCTTGTTCTCAACTCTATATAGATATAGAGGATAACCATGTTGTTGTAAGAAGGAGAGGTCTTCTAGAGAGATATCTCCAAACGGGAGAAGAAAATCTATCTCTTTTTGAAGAGATGCATTATGTTGTTTCTTCTCTTCTTTTGAATTCATAAGCCAGTTTAGCCTATTACTAGTGTCAAAGAAGGATTTCTCATCAAGTATTTCTTTATAAGAGATTTTTTTCTTTTTATTCTTTTTTTGAATTTCTTTCTCTAGTGCTTTAAGAGTGTTTAGAGCAAGATGTAAAGAATTGTATTGATGAGTGAGATCTTCCAACTTTTCAGTATTGACATGCACTTCATCAGGATGAACAATTCCTACTTTTCTCAATTCTTTCAACGTAGAGGTTTTTTCATATGTACGCATCACAATTGAGACTCTTTTCATTGTTACAATCATGCTATCTCCTGTGTGACTTTATTCACGAGTTTTCTTTTAGAAATCTTACCTCTCACAACAGCGGCGGTTTGCTGATCTCCTAAGTAAATTTGAATTTTTCTTATATTATTCTTAGTATCAGGAATCTTTACTTTCTCAAACAAATTCACTCTCTGACTAGTAACTCTTAATTCTCGACCTAAGAGTTCAACTTGTTTTTCCAATGTTGCGATTTTTTGCATCATATAATGCAATCTCTTTTAACGCTATTATTCCTTTATCAATCCAAAGAGGATACTCATTTACATCATATGGAATGTGTTTAAAGGTGAGTTCTTTAAATACAGGTATTGCCACTCCTGCAATGTTTCCTTTCTCTTTTATTACTTTATCAATAATAACAAGATGTTCAATATTCTTCTGTTTCTCAACATATTTATTTTCATTAAATACAGCAACCCACGATTGAAGGGAATGAACAACCTGTTTTTGTTCATCTTTTAGAGATTCAACTTCACTCATCTTCCCTCTAATTACCATTTGCAGTTGTTGCTTCTTTAATTGCAATGTTGGCAAATATCGTTCAAATTGCTTGAGTTGGTCTTTTTGTTTTTTCTGTTCATTCTTCGTAAGTTTGACGCTTGCCATTCATTACTCCTAAACACTCTTTTGGGGCCAATATTTTATGACTAATTCACTTCGCATTCCTGTTTCTTTTGGTTCAAAACAAGAGCTAAGAATTGTCCACCCAAGATCAAGTGCTTCTTCTAACGGGATGTTAACAGATAAATCCATTAATTTTGATTCAAATAAATCACCATAATCGAGCAATTTATCATCCCACTCACTCATTTGGAATCCCATTGACTTCTTCTCTAATGATTCTTTGTAAGAAGCATAAAAGTTTAATCATACCATCCATTAATGCTCTGTGGTCATCTCGTGTATCACTATTCACTTGTTGTTTAAGTCGTGATAAAGAACCAAAAGGTTCAATACGTGAATTCTTTAGATAATATTGTCCTTCTGTTATATACCCTGTGTTATCTGGAACTGGGTGAGTTACATCATCACCAGGCATAGTGGTAACTGCTAAAATAGTGAGGCTTCCTGCCCCTTCAAAGTCAACAGCTTTCTCATAACGAGCAGCTAAGGATGAGTAGAGGTCTCCAGGATATCCTCTATTTGAAGGAACCTGTTCCATCGTGATTGCTATTTCTTTTAATGAGTCAGCAAAGTTAGTCATGTCTGTTAATAACACTAAGACTTTTTTACCATCTAAGGCAAACTTCTCTGCAACAGCTAATGAAATATCTGGAACTAATAAACACTCTACAGTAGGGTCACTTGCAGTATGCACAAAGAAGATGGTCCTACTCATAGCCCCACTTTTTTCTAGTGTGTCTTTGAAATAGAGATAGTCATCGAATTTTAGTCCCATACCACCAAGTATAATAAGATCAACTTCAGCCTGCATTGCAATTCGTGCTAAGACCTCGTTATAAGGTTCTCCAGAAACACTGAAAATAGGGAGTTTTTGAGATTCAACAAGAGTGTTAAATACATCAATCATAGGGATACCGGTTCTGATCATATTTCGAGGGATGATTCTTTAGCAGGATTTACTGCAGGTCCACCAATATCAATCATATTTCAGTAAGGAGGGGCCATTATCTCGTGGAACGCCTGAACCGCTAAAGATTCTTCCTAACAGATCATCAGTATAAGAAATTTGCATTGGGTATCCTAAGAAGCGAACTTTATCCCCAGTTGAGACTCCTCTACCTCCAGAAAACACCTGCAAAGATACCATATCTTTATCTAATTTAATAACATTTGCTAAAGAAGTTCCATGAGCTGAAGTAACTACAGCTAGGTCTCCATTTCGAACATTTTCAGCTTTACACTAATAACGTTTCCCGATATCGATTCAATCTTTGTGTAGATTTTTGCATACTGTTTCCACCTATTTCTTGTTGATGATCTTTGAAGCTCGCTTATCGTATGAATCAAAGAGGTTTGATACACTCTCTTCGATCTCATTCTTAAACATTTCAAAACGCTCATCGTCTATTGGAGTATTGTTCCAGTCAACGAATTTCTGTCGTAAATCATTAATAAATGATCTCGCACTTTTTTTTATCTTCAATCTTCAAGGAAGATCCTAATACTTCGAAGAGGGTGTCAAAAACAATTTCCTGTCTCTCAATTGGAGCTGCAAAGTCTACTGGATCAAATGAGTTCTGTTGTAAATAGACGCTATCAATTAATTCACTCTTTAAATAGATAAGATAATCATCTAAGCTCGTTCCTTCTTCACCAACAACTTTCATCATTTGTGAGACTTCATTTCCTCTAAATAGGATTTCTCTTGCATAATTGACCTTATCATTGTTAATGACAGAATCGTATTTTGTCCATGATTCTAAAGGGTGAACTGCTGGATACTTTCTAGCATCACTTCGCTCTCTGCTTAATCCATGGAAGGCTCCAACTACTTTTAGAGTTGCCTGTGTAACAGGTTCTTCAAAGTTACCACCGGCTGGACTTACAGTCCCACCAATTGTGACTGATCCTTTTGACCCATCTTTTAAGCGAACAATACCTGCTCTTTCATAGAATGAAGCAATTGTAGACTCGAGGTATGCGGGAAAGGCTTCTTCACCAGGAATTTCTTCAAGTCGTCCACTCATCTCTCTCATTGCCTGTGCCCATCTACTAGTGCTGTCTGCAAGAAGGAGAACGTTAAGTCCCATTTGGCGATAATACTCACCAATGGTAACGGCTGTATATACAGATGCTTCACGTGCTGCTACTGGCATACTACTTGTATTACAGATAATAATGGTTCTTTCCATTAATGTTTTACCCGTTCTAGGTCAATGAGCTCCGGGAATTCTTTGAGTGTTTCAACAACTTCACCGGCTCTTTCACCACATGCAGCAATGATTACAATATCTACATCTGCATTACGACTCGTCATATGTTGTAACACAGTCTTTCCAGCACCAAAAGGTCCTGGGATACAGTAGGTACCACCTTTGGCAATAGGAAGGAACGTGTCAATAATTCTTACCTTTGTAATTAATGGTTCAGTTGGTCTTAATCTCTCTTTATAAAGCTCAATTGGACGTTTTATTGGCCATGTAAAGACCATTGAAACTGATTTCTCAATTCCTTTGGAGTTTTTAAGAATTGCAATTTCTTCACGAACGTTGTAAGTTCCTTTTTTCTTAATAGAAATAACTTCCCAACCTTCTTGTGTGAAATGGAATGGAACCATAATTCGATGAGTAAAGATTCCTTCAACAACAGTTCCTAAAGTATCTGCAGGATAAACAGTATCACCTTTTTTTACTTCTGGAGTAAATTCCCATGAATTATCTGGGATAGGCTGCAAATAGACACCACGTTGCAAAAAGAATCCACATTGCATCGCAAGTTCTGGAAGTGGGTTTTGAAGCCCATCATATATTTGAGTAAGAAGACCAGGACCAAGTTCTACACTGAGAAGTTCGCCAGAGAATTCTACGCTATCTCCAACTCTAATTCCATTAGTCATTTCAAAGACCTGCATCGATGCAATATCTCCTGAAATTCTTATCACTTCTGATTTTAGACGTTGGTCATCTAAGAGAATATACCCAACTTCATTTAAGGATATTTGTCCTTCAAATGTTGAGGTAACCATATTACCATTAACCCCAGTGACTCGCCCTTTGTTGTATGCCATATCTATTAACTCCGTTTATATGCTTTTAATGATAGACTGTAAGCCTGTAAACAATCGTTTAAATTCAGTATTACCCTCAATTGGGATAAAGTGCCCTTTTCTCTCTAGCATTCTTAACTGTAATGCGTAAGCAAAAAGAGAAACTTCATCAAAAAAATGGCTCCCTTTTAGCTCTTCAACTTTATTATATAATAAGCGAAGGAGAGATATCTCTGCCTCCAGTGGATTTTCTTGTTCAACGGCTTTCTTTACTACTTCATAAACGAGAGCATCCTGAATTAATCCTTTATGAGATCCCTCTTGAACATTCATATCTTTGTGAGAAATGAGACGGTGAGTATTCAATTCGTGTTTCACAAGAGAAAGAAATGAAAGATATGAGATAAAAAAAGGATGCGAGATTGAATCATCAACAGAAGCATCAGGTTTAATAGCTGCAAGGTATTGCTGATACTTCGTGCTTACAAATGGAGATACTATGGTGATAAATTCATCATATGTAAGTGGAGCTGATTCATCAAAATGTAACATCGGAAGGGATGAAATCGTATAATAGTAAGAAGCCACTTATGTTACCCTCACTTAGATGTTTGTGATTCACTAAGAATCTCTGTAATAGCATCATTAAGATAAGGAGAGATTAGATTGCTAATTTCTTCATCACTAAAGTCGTAATAGCTATTACCTTTGCTATCTGAATAGTGAAATCCAATATCTACTGTTGGGACAATATTAATTTCAAGTCCACCTTTGAGTTCTTTCTCAAGGTCACTACGAAGTTTTTCTTCAAGGCTTTTAATGCTTTTCTTACTCACTTCAATAGTACTTTGTTTTGAATCCGTGATTCCACTTTTTACAATACTCACAATGAGAGCTACAGTTTGTTCTGGTGTTAAGGAATCTTTCACATGTTGATGAAGTAAACGATCCATATGTGAATAGATATTCTTTTTCAACGATAGAATAACATCTCTAGATCCTTGACGGATTGATTCATGAGCACTTTGCTTCATGATACTCACTTCTTTCTTAGCCTTCTCAATAATTGCTTGTGCTTCTTTTTCACTATTGCTAATTTATTTCTTTTGCTTGAGCTTTGGCTTCATCGAGGATTTCGCTACGTTTATTATTTGCTTCAACAATACCATCACGTTTGATCGAATTAACGAGTTCTTGAATCTGCTGTTCCATTTCTCTTTGCCTCTCTTTTGAATTTGTCCCTTATCATAATTGGTTGAAAATGTTAATGCAACAGGGCAAGAGGTAATTTTCACACAATTCCGATAAATAAAGGCGTAGTACGTAATTAAAATATTATCATAGGAGTACTATGAAAAGAAAAATTATCAATATTTTTTTATTATTTTATTGTTGCCAATGCAACGAATCAAAAGAGTAAGAAAGACTATAAAGCAAACAAGGAGATGATATGAATAAAAGAAATATGATTCGTCTTATTGTACAGGGTATCTCATTAGTCTTGTTCACTTTAATTATGTTGAGTGGGAAGATGGTGTTGTGGTTAGCATTATATGCCGTAGCAGTTGGTTCATCTTTTATTTTTGGTCGCTATTTCTGTTCTTACGTGTGTCCAATGAATTCAACAATGACAATTGCTAATAAGATGCGAAATAAGAAGCAACATAAGATTATTGATATGAAATTTGCTAATATTATTCCTTTTGTATCACTTGTCATCTCGTTAGGTATCATGATGGTTTCTAAGAAAAGATTTGAGATAGATATCCCCCTTCTTTTGATCTATGTGCCACTCTCCTTTGTGTATGCCTTGTTCTTTTCTTCATCAATCTGGCACAACTATCTGTGTCCCTACTCTATTGCTTTAAAACTAGGAGGGGCCCATTCAATCTATCACTATAAAGTGGATGAACAATCATGTATTGGATGCAAGCAGTGTCTAAAAAGTTGTCAGGTAGGTGCTATAACGTTTAATAGTGAGAGTAAAAAAGCTATAATTTCCCCTACTTTGTGTCATGAATGTGGAGATTGTGTTGCTTCATGTAAGGTAGGAGCAATTAGCTACACAAAAAACTAAAGAGTCTTTTTCTCTTTATCAGCCTTTATTAAGTTTCTAAGGCCTTGAATCACTACCTTTATTGCAACTTCCGTGTCATGATGAATTGGATTATCCATACCAAGTTTTTCTCTCTCTTGGTTTCCTACGACAAAGAATTCACTCCCACATCGCACATGTAAGTATGAAGCAACAACAAAAGGGCCGCAGATTCCATTTCACTGGCTAGCACGTTGAGCCTTTTCCATGCTTCCCATTTATTAAGAAGTTCATAACTAACCGGTTTTGTTTCAGGAGAATGTTGCCCATAGAAAGCATCCTTACACTGAACGATCCCAACATGGTGAGGAATGTCTAATTGAGCAGCTGCTTCATTAAGAGCATTAACGACTTCAAAGCTTGCCACAGCAGGAAATTCGATTGGAGCATACTCACGACTTGTCCCCTCATTTCGTACTGCACCGGTGGCGATGACAACATCTCCCCCTTTAACAGGGAGGGCGATACCGCCACATGTGCCCATTCTGATGAATGTATCGCTTCCACATGCGTATAACTCTTCCATAGCTATGGATGCAGAAGGTCCTCCAATTCCAGTAGAGGTCACGCTCACTTTCTCACCGTCTAAGTATCCTGTGTAGGTGACATACTCTCTTGAATCTGCAATGAACACAGCATCATCAAAGTAGGATGCAATCTTTTCACATCTTTTAGGGTCTCCAGGCAAAATGACATATCGCCCGACATCTCCTTTTTTAATGTGTAAATGATATTGTATTCCAGTTCCTTCCATATAGTCAGCCATAAATGTCTCCAATTGTTTTAAGTTTTGTCTATTCTTATCTTATATTCTCATATAAATACGATGCACCAAGTTGGACTATACGTCAAGTTCAACATATGTTTTACCATGTCCACCATCTTCAGGACGAGCTACATAATATGCTTTAATATAAGATAGATGGGATAGATGAGTATGAATGCCACGCATTAAAATACCATCTCCCATACCGTGAATAATCGAGAAAGTTGAAATCCCGTGCATCAATGCTCCTTCTAGTTGGCTATCTACCATAGAAAGAGCTTGTTCTAATGAGGTTCCTCTTACATCAATACTTAATTTCACATCACTTACACTGGTACTGTATGAGATTATCGGTTTAGTTTTTTTTCTTTTGTTTTATTGGAGTCAATTCGTCTTTATTAAATATGAATTTTACACCTCCAATCGATACTTGAAATTTATCTCTCTTTTCAGCTCTTACGATGACTCCTTCCCTTTTTTTGTCTGTTGCATATACTAAGGTCCCTACTTTTAAGGGTATGGAAGTTGGCTCTTTTCTTTTTTTTGTTGTTATCTTTTTATCTAATACTTCCAGTTTCTTCTTTAGTTTTTTGTTCTTTTTCATCTAAAGAAGCTTGGAATTCTTTCATCTTCTTCACTTTCTCTTTAGTGATTTCCCCTTCTCTCAGATAGGCTATCAAGTTTTCAAGTTCACTCTTTTTATCACTGATGAACCTTTTTAGTGATACTAATTGTTCCTCTTTTATCAGCTTTTCTTTCTGATTGAGTGTGAGAGTTCGTAAATCTTCTTTTCTTATATGTTCAATCAACACTTTTTCTCTTTTTTTTAAGGGAATAGCGTAATTGTTCCATTTCTCTTTCTTTTTCTTCTAACCCTCGAATGATGTTACTCACCATCACATTATCAGACCCAATATGATGTTCAGCTTGTTCAATAACTTGCTTTGGTAAGCCCATCAAGCGAGCTGTACTGATTGCATGAGAATCCCCAGGGAGTCCAGAAATTACCCTAAAAGTTGGAAGAGAGGTCATTTCATCAAATTCCATTGAGGCATTTAACATATGTGGGTGAGCATAGGCTGCTTGTTTTAATAAGCTATGATGGCTAGTAATACAGGTAAGACCACCATTATCTAATAAATATTGTAAGATAGATTTCGCAAGGGCTGCACCCTCGATGGGGTCAGTTCCACTTCCTAGTTCATCAAGTATTACAAGAGATGAAGAATCAACACTTTTAAGAATCTCACTTATGCGCTGCATGTGAGATGAGAAAGTAGAGAGAGATTTCTCAATAGATTGTTCGTCCCCGACATCACTGTAAATGGACGAGAAGATGGGTAAACTAGAACCTTCACTTGCCGGTATCATAAAGAAAGTCTGGTGCATATATGCTAACAGAGCAATAGTTTTTATTGTTACCGTTTTTCCTCCGGCATTCGGTCCACTAATCACCACAGATCGAACAGGATCTTCAATATGCACACTGATTGGGACACATGAATCTTTTAATAAAGGATGACGAGAATCTATGAGGTGGGCTTCTAAGGTATCATTGATAATAGGGAATACTTGATGCTCAGTCATCTTGAAACGGGTGAGAGCATACAAAGAATCTACATACCCAATATCTTTCATCAAATTACCTATATGAGATATTTGTTGAAGTGCATCGGAAGATAACTCTGCAATTATTCTGGCAATCTCAATCTCTATTTCTTGAACTATTAAGACAACCGAGTTATTTAGTTCTACTAAAGGATAACTTTCCATAAATAAAGTATTTTGGCTATTACTTGCACTGTGAACAAACCCTTGAACTTCACTTCTTCTATCATTTCTAATAGGGAGAACTACTCTATTATCTTTGAAAGAAGGAATATCCGAAGAAGCTACTTCTCTATGTTCTTTTAGAAATGTATTAGAATAAGAGCTCCTCATGGTTCGTTTCTGTTCTAATTGTTTCATTAGTCGAGCTATAGCGGGGTGAGACTCTTTTACTCTTCCTGGTGAAGTAAGTGTATATTTCAATTTTTTTTATAAAGTGAAAACAATTCTTCATTAAGTGGGTCAATTAATGAAGCACTTAAAGGAGTATTATGTTCTTCTAAGTTGCTTCGTTTAGATGCTTTTGTATAATTAATTAGTAACATAGCACTTTGTAGATATTCTTTTAATTGATACAATTCTTCACCATTAAGAGCATATGGTGAAGATGTGAGAGAATTCACTATGTGAGTAATATCAGGAAAACTAGAGACTTCAACATCATTGTATATGGGAATAAGAGCAAGGTCTTCTAATATGTTCTGAGTATGTAGTATGGTATTCTTATCGGTAACAAATGGACTCTTCTTGAGCCTATCCATCCCTTCTGTTGAAAGAGCGTAAGATGAGATAGTATGTACTACCGATTCAATTTCTAAATCTTTAATTGTCTGTTGGTTCAAATCTATTTCCTTAGCGTTTGTCTGATTCGTAGAGGGTTTCTCTTTCTCTAATACTGCTGAGCATCCTTACATAGCTTTCATATCTGTCTACATCTATTTCTCCATTCTCAACTCTTCTTTTTACATCACAGTCAGGTTCACTTTCGTGTAGACACATATCGTAAGAACATTTATTAATCGATTTTCTAAATTCAGGGAATGATTCTGCTATTAAGGATAAACTTGTATGTGGTATTAATAGCTCTCTCACTCCTGGAGTATCTGTAATGATAATATCCCCTTCTTTAAACATGATCGAGTGATTAGTCGTATGTTTTCCTCTATTATATTTTGCTGAGATATCACCAATTTGTTGAACACTATCCCCACTTAATAATTGATTTACTATTGTAGACTTCCCGACTCCTGATTGTCCAACAAAAGCTACTTTTTTATGATCTATATAGGTTTTTAAAAAAGCAATTCCTTTTTCATCAAATGCGCTCATATGTATTGTTTCATACCCTAGTGTGTTGAAGAGGATAAATCGTTCATTCTCTTCCTCTGTTAAAGGAAGATCACATTTGTTTAATACAATGAGTACTGGAGTAGTCCCTGCACAGACAATTGCTCTATCAATAAATCGAGGTCTAAATGGGGGTTCATCAGTACTTGTTACAATGACAATGAGATCCATATTTGCAACGATTGTCTGGTTTATACTTCTTTTGGCATTCCATCGTTGAAAAGAATTCTTTCTCTCTAATCGTTCTAAGATAAGGCCTTCTTTTGGGGTGTGAAGAACATATGTTACGTAATCTCCAACAGCTAATGGAGAATATTCATCCCTTTTCTGATTTAGCACCTTCCCTTTAATCCGACATAATGCAAAGGGATAATCTTGTGAACAGTGGAACAGATCTTTTTCAACGACTGTGTATATATTATTGATGCCTCGCGTAACAATTCCAATTTTTTCTTCCATATTGTAACAAGATACTGAGAATGAAGGTGGTATGCAAGTAATTGTCTTTACAGTGGAACTTCTTTTTTGGTAGAGTACATTATGTTTAGATTGATTCCGTGTGCACATATTGGGTGTAAAAAATATGCTGTTGAAGACTATTATACGTGTCTTGAGCATAGTAAAGATCCTGAAACAGTGATGTATATCATCAACAAAGCTCTCAGTGACACTCAAAATCATCGTGACATGTTGATTACTGATGCGCTATTCATTGAAAAAGATTTTTCTCATACTAAACTTTCTATGTGTAATTTTACTCGTTGTACATTTCGAAATATAGATTTTTCTCACAGTAAAATACATTCAAGTTTTTTTGATTTTTGTCTATTTGACCATTGTAAATTTGATGATAATGATGCTCGACACACCGTTGTAGCTGGGTCGACATTAATTGAGTGTACATTCACGGACTCGCTTCTCATTCATACAAATTTCATGGGAATTGATGCTCGTAATTGTGATTTTTCAACAAGTGACCTCTATTATTCGAATTTTAGCAGTGCCCATCTTGTTGATGTTAGATTTGTTGATTGTAATCTAAAGAATACTGATTTTCGCTTTACTGACAGGGAACAGGTCTCCTTCAAATATTCTAACTTTGAGGAGGCAATCTTTAATTAAGCCATGAAAATATTTAGCCATTTTTCCTTAAATGATTATTCAAATACTTATCTCATAGGTCCAGAAAATGGTGGAGATGCCATTTTAGTCGATCCTGGCCATATAGATATTAATCTTATTAATAGAATTGAACAAAATCGCTATAATGTGGCTCATGTCTTACTTACACATCGTCACCCCTCTCATACTGAGGGATTAGGAACGTTGATTAAGATTTACCATCCTACAATATATGCTGGCTCACCTACTCTTTTTGACATTCCTTCAACTCCATTAAAAGATAAGTTATTCTTGGATCTTTCTGGAATCCAGGTTGAGGCCTTGCAAATTCCTGGTCACTCAATCGATTCTTTTGTTTTTAAAATCGGTAATGCTCTGTTTACTGGAGATGTCCTACATGCAGGTCGTATTGGTTCAACAAATGGTGTATTAGAAAAGGCTCTTTTACTGAAAGGAATTAAAACAAAGATTATGACTCTTGATGAACGATTCGTCATCTTTCCCGGCCATGGGACATTATCAACGATTAAGATTGAAAAGCTCTTTAATCATGCTCTTATTGAGGCAACTGCAAGTGATGATTTAGACCAGATTAGTCATCCAAGTATTCTCACTTAATGAGTGCTGATATATTCTTTGAACCTATGAGGTAATGGTGCTACACACTTGATAGATTCTTCTCTAGTAGGATGAGTAAATTCTAGACTAAGAGCATGAAGCATCATATCTGAATCTTTTTATCTCTAGAATATACACTATCCCCTATTACAGGGTGATTGATGCTAGTAAGGTGAACTCTAATTTGATGAGTTCTGCCTGTAAAGATTTCAATTCGTAACAGGGTATACCCTTCATAATATTTTAATACACGGTAATCAGTTCTTGCACTTTTCCCAATACCCGGTTTTTAGTAGTGGTGAATCTTTGTCTAGATTTTTCATCCCTTACGATATGTGTAGTAATTGAGCCTCTTCTTAATTGAACTCTCCCTTTTACAAGGGCTATATAATATTTTTTTGTAAGGCGTTCTTTAAATTTGATATAAAAGATGGGTATAAGAAGCATTGGTTTAGCAATGACCATTACTCCACTTGTTTCTTTATCGAGTCTATGGACGATACCAGGTCTTTCCTTCGTCTCTTCATCTGTAAATTCTTTTGTAAATTGTTCGTTATAGCGAAATAGGAGTGAATGAACTAATGTATTCTCCTTATTTCCACTTCCTGGATGAACTACCATTCCCTGCTCTTTGTTAATAACAAGGATGTCCTCATCTTCATACAGTATATTAAGGGGAATATTAGTAGGAATAATCTCGTCTTCATGTTCACTCATCACATATTCAACTGAAATAGTATCCCCTTCTTTTACTTTTTTACTTTTCTTTACTGCGTGTCCATCTATGTAGAAGGTTGTGGTGTCACTTGAAGCATTGATTTCTATTAAATGAAGGGATATGGAGTGTACATACTAGGTCTATTCGTTTTCCACTATCTTCTATTTCTACTATGAGGGTTTCTCTTTGCGGTATCTGTTCCATATGTGTTCTATTTTCCTAAATAATAATCAATTATTGATATCGAAAGCGATAATGCTGCCGATGTAGAGAAAAGAAATAGAGTTTCCCCTAATTCGGTTTGAGTTACCGAGGAGCTCCCAGATTCTTTGCTAATCCATAGGTAAGTGAACAGACGGCAAAGGTAATGGGAAGTGAGCCAAAGAAGAGTGTTTCTGCCCGCCTTAGGTGTAGTGACCACTGAGGGAATTCATCTTTTTCATATTCAACAGGAGTAGTTGCTGACAATGGAAAGAGGAAAAGGAGAATTAGTAAGAGGAGTATTCCTTTTTTCACTAGTACCCCCTAGAACCAAAAATTGAAGTTCCTATTCTTACAATAGTAGAACCCATAGATATAGCCAATTCATAATCATTACTCATTCCCATCGAAAGTGTTGAAAAACAGAGAGAAGGATACCGTGTAATGAGATCTATTTGCATCCCTTTAAGTGTGTTAAATGCTTGTTTTGTGGCACTATCATCATTTCCTAATGGCCCTATCGTCATTAGTCCTTTAATACGCAAATTGGGAAAATCATTATACTTATCTAGAAGTTGATACACTTCTTCTATGGTACTAAATCCACTTTTTTGATTCTTCATTACTTGTGTTAATTTCAAGCAGGATTTCTATAGTTTTATCTATTTTGGCTGCTTCTTTTTGAATAATTTTTGCAAGTTTTATACTATCAAGAGAATCAATCGAATCAACAAAAGGTAATACTTTCTTGACCTTATTTGATTGCAAATGTCCAATCATGTGAAGTTCTAAATTGGGATGACTTTGAGGATATTTATCACTCAATTCTTGAACTTTATTCTCTCCAAATAGAGATATATTGCTTTTTAAGGCTTCTTCTACTGCACTGTAAGGATGGTTTTTGGATACGGCCATAAGTGAAACCGAATCAGTTCTGTGTGCTTTTCTCATTGCTTCATCGATATTGTATCTAATGTGTTCTATTCTCTCTCTCATTTCACTCATTAGGGCATGTACCTCACTATGTAGTAGTGTATAAAGAATTTCCTATTGTTACAATGATGTTAAGATATCTACTTTTGGATAGGTATCACTAAAAGCTACGTATAAAGCAGAATCAAGGAATCCTGATTGTCTACTTTTATAGTAATGTCTCAACATGGAACACTCAAGACTCATGTGTGCTTTTTGCATGACTTTCCCACTTGCTGGATTTGATAATGAATGTGTAGCTTCAATTCGATGTAATCCCATGCTCTCAAACCCAAAGGTAAGAACATAAGGAAGGATCTCACTCATATACCCTTTATTCCACTCATTGAATCGAAGAGCGTACCCAACCTCTCCCCTTTCATCGGTCGTACTTGTGGTGATAATCCCAATAGATCCAACAACTTCAGAAGTATCTTTTCTAACAATAGCCCAATTCCGTACTTGAGAAGATGATTCATTTTCAACCCATAATTTAATAATTTTTTTTGATTCAGTAACATCTTCATGCGTTTTAAATCTCAAATAACGGGTAACTCTCTCATCGCCAGCCCATGTAAACATAGCAGGTGCATCTGTAACTAAGAATGGTCTTAATATGAGTCGGGGTGTTTCAATAATGAATTGAGTAGAATCAAGCATGTTAAGTACCTCATACATTAATATTTTTGTTTAGTATACCAATAAATTTACACCAATTTATAGTCTAGTATAAACAGAAGTATCTGAATTAACTATTCAAAGAAAGAGATAAAAAATCAAACATTACGATTTTTTCTATAATTCTTCATATGCTCTATTGATAAGTATTTTTACCTCATCAGTAATTAATTCAGAATCAATCACTTCTTGCTGAGTGAACCACTTAGCATCTAGTACTTCGTCTTTATTGATGTTAAGAAGGCTAGTATCTTTTACATAACTTATGTAGTAAAAGCCTACATGGTTATGAGTACCCACATTATGAATATTCACATAAAATGGAGTCGCAAGATGTCTAATTACATTCCCAATTTGAGGAATTGTAGGAATGTGAAGAAGAGAAATATCTAAATTTGTCTCCTCTTTTGCCTCTCTAATAATTGCATCATCAGGTGTTTCATCTTTTTCAATATGGCCACCCACTGGGAGCCACATGTTCAGTTTCTTATGTAAGATAAGAAGCACTAGGTTCTCATGAAAGATACATGAGCCAACGGTTAGGTCTGTTTTCATACCTCTACTCTACAATATGTAGAGTATTTGAGCCATAGAGTTTTGTAGATAGCTGTTTTTCTATTCTTGTATATTACCTTTAGGATTCATTATGATGTTATCTTGCAGTTGGTAGATGAAGGCTCCTTTGGATGTTTGAAGGGCCTAAAAAAAGAGAAGCACTAGACTTCTCTTCTTTAGTTTGGGGAGTGGCAGGATTGAACTGCCGACATCCTGCTTGTAAGGCAGGCGCTCTCCCGCTGAGCTAACCCCCCGGGATATTATTGGTAACGAAGATGAAACTACCATACACCGTATGAGTTTGTCAACAATGTATGATAAATTTTAGAGTAATACTCAATTATTTTGGAAATTAAGCATACTGATATTGAAACCTCACCCATTACCGGCTACCATAATACTAATAAAATAAAGATTAATGAGTATCAAGTTAAGTTTTTTTGATACTCCTTGTCTGTTTTGATGAGGGACAAAATGAACGAGAATATACAAGACAGCCTCACATTTAAAGAGCGTTTTGCTCGTCTAGAACCTACGCTTCACCAATTGTACCACTCACTATACAAGGAAGATGGATATAAAAAGCTTATTGAAATGATTCACCTTTCATATGCTTCTAGAAGCGAGATAATGCTAAAACTCGATGCCGACCGTCTTGAACATCCTACATGGTACCAGAAATCCGAGATGGTTGGAATGATGATGTATGTTGATAACTTTAGTGAATCTTTTGCGACTATGCCTGCCCGTTTAGATTATTTAGTTGAGCTAGGAGTTACCTATCTACATATCATGCCTGTTTTTAAGATGCCAGAACATGCAAATGATGGCGGGTATGCTGTAAGTGATTTTACATCGATTGATCCCCGTTTCGGGACCAATGAAGAATTTAATACATTTACAAAAGCATGCCATATGCGTGGAATTAGCATTTGCTTAGATTTTGTTCTTAATCACACAAGTGATGAACATGATTGGGCTCTTGCAGCTAAAGATGGTAACAAAGAGGCAATGAGTCGCTATTTTCTCTTTGAAGATAGAACTATGCCTGATGAATATGAAAAATATGTGAATGAAGTCTTTCCAGTCTTAGCTCCAGGGAACTTCACCTATAATGCTAAAATGAATTCGTGGGTTCTCACAACGTTTAATCATTACCAGTGGGATTTAAATTACTCAAATAAGAATGTCCTGATAGATATGGCAAAAGCTATGTTATTAATGAGTAATCGAGGTGTTGATATTTTTCGCTTTGACGCAATCCCTTACATTTGGAAAGAATGGGGAACTTCAAGTAGAAATCTACCTCAAGTTCACACAATAATTAGAATTTTTCGTATTATTTTAGAAATAGCTTCCCCCGCAACTATCATTAAGGGAGAAGTGGTAATGAGTCCTAAATTAGTTGCCCCTTACTTTGGAACACAACAAGCACCAGAATGTCACCTTCTTTATAATGTCTCCCTCATGGTTGAACTGTGGAATGCATTGGCAACTCGAGATACTCGGATGCTTAGTTCTAGTATTGATGCAATTCCTGACAATATCCCTGATAGTGCATGCTGGGTAAACTATGTGAGATGCCATGATGATATCGGTTGGGGATTTAATGATGATAAGGCAAGAGAGTTAGGATTCGACCCTTTTCTACACAAACGCTTTTTAATTAATTTTTATTTAGGAGCTTATCCGGGAAGTTTTTCTTCAGGAGAATTATATGAATCAGATCCTAAAACTCTCGATGCGAGAAACTGTGGAACACTTGCAAGCCTATGTGGTCTAGAAAAAGCAGTTCTTGAAAGAGATGAATATAAAGGCGAATTAGCAGTGAAACGTATTCTCTTAATGAGCGTTTTCACCTTTATCACCAATGGTATTCCAGTAGTATACAGTGGTGATGAAATAGCTCAACTTAATGACTACTCATATATCAATAACCCTTATAAGGCGAGAGATTCTCGTTATCTTCACCGAGGGAAATTCGATTGGCCAACAGCAAATAAAAGAGATGATCTGACGCTCTATTCTTCACAAGTATTTTATCGTTTAAATCGTTACATTGTAGCGGCGAAAGGGAATCCTCGTATGGGTAATGATAATAAACTCAAGCCAGTTCCAACAAGTGATTTCTCCGTAATTGCAATGGGGGTTTCCCCTCGGCACCCCGAGAATGATAGAGAGGTCATGATAGTCATTGCTAACTTTAGTGAATACCAAAAAGTATCACGATTGAAGATGTCCCTTTTGAATCAATGAGAAGCACTTCTTGGACAGAACTAGTCCAAGGCAAAAGTATTCGACTTGTTGGAGAACCCATTGTCTTAGGTCCTTATGAAATACTTCTTCTAAATCCAATGTAATAGATGTCATGAGTATTGACAGTATAGAGATATTCTACTAGGTTATATATGAACATGTATTCATATATTGATACTTAGGGAGTGATGAATGAATTCTAAAGTGCGTTACACTATTGAGAATCTTGATTGTCCAAGTTGTGCAATTGAGATTGAGAAAGATATCCAGAAATTACAAGGAGTAAAACAGGCTCGTCTAAATTTCATCAATAAGAAATTAGAGGTTCTCTATGAAGACACACCACATCCTGATACCTCTTTGGATCGAATAGCTAAAAACCATGAAAACAAAGCAAAGATATATGTGGAAAAGGATGCTTTAGATGATCATAATCACCACCCTTACATGATTCCTATAAGAATCTCTATGAGTGTGTTCTTACTATTGATGAACTATTTTTTCATTTCATCCACTACAATCTCAATAATTATCTATGTGGCTTCATATATACTCAGTGGCTATGATGTCCTTATTACTGCTGTTAAAAACAGTCTAAAAGGTCGTTTTTTTGATGAAAAATTTTTAATGAGTATTGCAACCATCGGAGCTTTTATTATACAAGAATATGCTGAAGCTACTGCTGTTATGGCTTTCTACCAAATTGGAGAATATTTTCAAGGTCTTGCCGTTGAACGCTCAAGAAAATCTGTTTCTTCACTCATCAAATTGAAACCAAATTATGCATTTGTAAAACATGGTGAAGACATCAAAAAAAGTTCGAGTAGAGGAGATCCAAGTTGGTAATATCATTGTAATAAAACCTGGAGAGAGTGTTCCTGTTGACATGGTAGTGACTTCTGGAATATCAGAGATTGATGAGAGGGCATTAACAGGAGAATCAAAACCAGTGAGTGTGAAGGAAGGCTCCTCTTTACTAAGTGGCTCTATCAACTCAAATGGTCTTTTAATTGGAAAAGCAATGAAAGATTATGAGAATTCTACAGTTGCTCGCCTACTCCATCTTGTAGAAGATGCTGGAATGAGAAAGGCAAAGACGGAACGGTTTATCACTCGTTTTAGTACCTACTACACCCCTATTGTAGTGTTTAGTGCTCTCTTTGTTGCTTTTATCATTCCTTTGATTACATCTACCCCTTTCGAACCATGGATATATAGAGCTCTTGTTTTTCTTGTTGTATCTTGCCCTTGTGCACTTGTATTATCTGTTCCTTTAGGAATATTTGCTGGGATTGGCTCCTTAGCACGTAATGGAGTGTTAGTAAAGGGGGGAATTACCTAGAAGCACTCCATAAGGTTAAAACAATTATATTTGATAAAACAGGTACTATTACAACAGGGGAATTACATGTTGAAAAAGTTGTTTTGCATGAGAATCCTTCATATAGTGAACAAGAAGTACTCTACTATGCTGCGAGTCTAGAATCTCTCACTCACCATGTGATAGCACGGTCTGTTACTTCTTCGTTTACAGGTTCTTTAAGTACCAATATGAGTGATATCACAGAACACCCTGGCAAAGGAATAACTGGTAATGTAGATGGAAAACGGGTAAGTGTTACAAATCATAGCTTTGTTGATGAGATGAACATTTCTCATAATCATGAAATTTCTCTTGAGAGAGAGGATCATCTATTTGTTTCAATAGATAATACTCTTGTAGCAACAATATTACTAAGTGATACGATAAAGAATGAAAGCAAAAACACTATTAAGGAATAAGAAGAAGAGGTATTCATACAATACTGCTCTCTGGAGATAGTGAAAAAGCAGTCAAGAGTGTTGCAGATGAAGTGGGAATTGATTCTTACTATTATAGACAATTACCTGATCAAAAATTACAAAAGGTAGAAGAAATCATCAATAACAAAAATAAGGGAACTCATGTTGCGTTTGTTGGTGATGGGATTAATGATGCTCCAGTATTAAGAATGAGTGATATTGGAATCTCTATGGGAACAATGGGAAGTGATGCAGCAATTGAATCTTCTGATATTGTCATCATGGCAGATGATATAGATAAGATTCTGTATTCCATAGATAAGAGTAGGAGAACTATGTCGATTGTTACACAGAATATCACTTTTGCAATTTCTATCAAAGTATTGGTAATGATCTTATCCCTTTTTTCAATTTCTACTCTTTGGATGGCTGTATTTGCAGATACTGGTGTTGCTCTTCTAGCTGTTGCAAATTCTTTACGAATAATAGCTTCGAAAAGAAAATAAGAGATACTTTCATCAATATCTCAATTATGATATTCTTTTTATAGAATTTTTTTTTACACAAACAGCTGTGTATGACACAATAAGGAATATGTTATGGACGATAGGCTTACAAGAAACATTGGTATCATGGCCCACATTGATGCAGGGAAAACAACTACAACTGAACGAATACTTTTTTATACTGGTGAGAATTATAGAATTGGAGAAGTAGATGATGGGCAAGCATCGATGGACTTTATGGAGCAGGAGCAAAATAGAGGGATTACCATTAGTAGTGCAGCAACTACATGTTACTGGAAAGAGCATAGGATTAATATTATTGATACTCCAGGGCATGTCGATTTTACTGCAGAAGTAGAGAGATCCTTGCGTGTATTAGATGGTGCTGTTGCTGTGATTTGTGGTGTAAGTGGAGTTGAGCCTCAAACAGAGACTGTATGGAGACAGGCAAATCATTATAAAGTTCCGAGAATTATTTTTATTAATAAGATGGATCGTCTTGGTGCTGATTTTTATTCTGTCATTGAAGAATTACGAACAAAATTTTCAATAACTCCTGTACCTCTTTTCCTTCCAATTGGGAGTGAATCTGAATTTTCAGGGATTATTGATATCATTGAGAAAAAGAAAATTACCTTTGAAGTAACTGATTTTGGTTCTAGCATGACATTCTCAGAAATCCCACCAGATTTAGAAGAACTAACTTCAACATGGTATGACTATTTGATAGACTCCGTCGCTTCTTACTCTGATGAAATCACGGAACTATATTTCTCTGGGCAAGAAATACCTAAAGATCTGATTTATAAAGTTCTCAGAAAAGAAACTTTGGTGCGTAATCTCTACCCTACTTTTGTAGGAGCTTCTTTAAAAAACATTGGTGTACAACCGTTATTGAATGGTATTATTGATTTTCTTCCTTCCCCTCTTGATGCTCCTCCACTTAAAGGAATCTCTGTAAAACATCAACATGAAGTTGATGTCGCACATGATCCTGATGGGCATCCTTTAGCACTTATTTTCAAAATCCAACATGACAGAGAAGCAGGACCTTTGTGTTTTGTCCGAGTCTATTCTGGGGTAATTAAGAAAGGGACAGCAATCCTAAATATTACTAAGAAAAAAAGAGAAAGGGTGAATAGAATTGTAAGAATGCATGCCTCAAGACCAGAACCAATCGATTCTCTAGCGGCTGGTGATATTGGCGTTATTATTGGATTCAAGCATGCTCAAACTGGGGATACTATTGGAAGTGAAGGAGCTCAGATACTCCTTGAAAACATGAACTTCCCTGAACCGGTTATATCTGTTGCTATTGAGCCAAAAACCTTGTCCGATCAAGATAAATTAAAAGCATCATTAACTATTTTGTCTACAGAAGATCCTACCTTTACATGGAAAGAACAGAGTGATACAGGACAATTAGTTATTTCGGGCATGGGAGAACTACACCTAGATGTCCTTGTTACTCGATTAGTAAGTGAGATGAAAGTAGAAGCGAGAATTGGTAAGCCGCAGGTTACCTATAGAGAATCTATTGAAAAAGAGGTTACGGTAAGTGAACACTTTAATAAGGTTCTTGGTGGAAAAGAGCATGATGCGACTGTAGAATTACATGTTCGTCCTCTTCCAATAGGGAGTGGGGTAAAATTTGTATCTAAAGTCTCTCCTAAAGCCCTTCCATCCCAGTATGCTGATGCAATAAAACGAGGAATTGATAACTCTATTACTTCCGGTATCAGATTTGGATATGAGGTTGTTGATATTGAGGTTGTTCTTTTAAAGGCAGAATTCTCTTTGCTCACAGTATCGGAATTTGCTTTTGAAGCGGCGAGTGCGATGTGTTTTGAGAATGCTGGACGAGCTGCAGAACCTGTACTACTTGAACCTATCATGAAGGTAGATATTACTGTACCAAATCAGTTTGTTGGAGAAGTGATGTCTTCTCTCACAAGCCGTGGGGGATTGATAAATTCATTAGAAAGTCGAAGTACTGGGGAGCATGTTATGGCTAAGCACCTCTTTCACAGTTGTTTGGCTACTCAACTGTTTTGCGTAGCAGCACCCAAGGAAGGGGTACCTTTACTATGGAATTTAGCCATTTTGCCCGAAAATGTAGTATTTTTTATTAATTGTTTGACAGGAGGCAAAGTTCGTCTTAGGATAATCAAGATGTATCTTCCGATACATTTATCATAGGAGGACATATGAGCGTATCCAGTACTGACCTAAGGAACATTGCAATCGTTGGGCATAACGGTACCGGGAAAACCTCATTATTGGAACAAATATTGTTTCAATGTGGAGTGATTTCCCGGGCTGAGAAACTTGACTCAGGGAAAACAGTGAGTGACTACACTGAAGAAGAGATTTCAAAACAAATTTCTATTCATACTTCAGCGGCACCTATTGAATTTGAAGGAAAGTGTATCACTTTTCTCGACACCCCAGGAACTTCAGATTTTATTGGTGAAGTAATTAGTGCTTTCAGATCTTGTGAAAGTGCACTTGTTGTTGTCGACGCTCGGGATGGAGCACAGATTGAAACAATTAAATTGTGGAAAAGATTAGAAGAAAGAAATAAGCCAAGGGCTATTTTCTTAAATAAATGTGATAGAGATCGAGCAGACTATTTCAGTTCTTTTAATCAATTAAAAGAACAACTACCAGCAACCTATGTACCAATAACTATTCCAATGGGAACTGGCAAAGAATTTAGTGGCGTTATTAACCTCATTGAAAGAAAAGCCTATACTTTTGATGAGAATGGAAAAGAAACACAAGTCCCTATTCCAGAAAACTATAATGACCTCATGGATGAATATGAATTATTACTCATTGAAGCTGCTGCAGAAGGAGCTGATGATTTAATTGAGAAATATTTTGAAGAGGGAACTCTTGGCCCAGAGGATATTCGTCGTGGGTTACGAGAAGGGTTAGTCGAAAACCGAATTGTTCCTGTGTTTGCAGGGGCTAGCGAACTAGGTTCTGGTATTAACTCACTCCTGATCTTCATTAAAATAATTTTGTTTCTCCTCTTGGGAGAACTGATGAAATCGTTAAGGGTGAAGAAAAAGAAGAATTGAAAATTTCCGAAGAGGGCCCAGTAGCTGCATATGTTTTTAAGACTACTATTGATCAGTTCTCAGGGAAACTTTCTTTCGTAAAAGTTGTTCAAGGAACCTTAGCCGGTGATACCGATATCATGGATCCATCTATCGGGAAAAAAGAACGACCTGGCAAGGTGTATCATATTATTGGGAAGAAATTGATTGAAGTTCCAAAGTTAGTTGCTGGAGAGATTGGAGTAATAGCAAAAAGCAATATTGCTTATACTAATTGTACTCTCACAGGTGGAGACCTAGGTTTTTCTTTCTTACCTCTTAGATTCCCAAGTCCAATTTATTCATTAGCTATCTCTGCTGGTGACAAAAAGTCAGAAGATAAGATGAATGATTCACTTCATAGAATTACAGAAGAAGACCTAACCTTCAGGATTCATTTTAATGAAGAGACTAAAGAATCTGTAGTGAGCGGAATGGGTGAACTTCACATAAACATGATTTTAGATAAGATTAAAGAAAAACAAAAAGTAAGCATCAATACAAAACTACCTCGAATTGCATTTAGAGAGACCATTACAAAGAAATCTGGCATAGTAGAATTTGCTCATAAAAAGCAATCTGGTGGTCATGGTCAATATGGAAAAGTCTTGATTGAGATAGAACCTCTTCCTCGTGGAGAGTATTACTCATTCACTAATGCTATTAAGGGTGGGTCAGTCTCGAAGGGATATGTTCCTGGGATAGAAAAAGGTCTTCAAGATGCAATGATAGAGGGGTTTTTAGCTCATTATCCTCTTGTTGATATTGGAGTTACGTTAGTTGATGGTAAAGAACATCCTGTTGACTCTTCTGAAATGGCATTTAGACTTGCTGCAAAAGGGGCTATGAGAGCTGGGATTGAGAAGGCGGGCCCTGTATTACTTGAACCATTCATGAAATTAAAAGTCTATATAAATGAACAATACCTTGGAGATATTCTCTCAGACTTAAGTGGTAAGAGAGGTAGAGTTCAAGGACAGGATGATATCGGAGGTGGCATTCAGGTTGTAAAGGCAGAGGTGCCTCAATCAGAGTTGCTTAACTATTCAATAGATTTAAAGAGTATGACTAGTGGAACTGGATCTTTTGAAGTTGAATTTGATCATTATGAAACAATTTCTGGAAGAATTGCAGATGATGTAATCAAAGCTGCTAAAGCTGCTTTCGAAGAAGATCAATAATATTTTTAGGTATATATCATATAGTGGGTGAAGAATTTTTCTTTACCCACTATGCTTTTTCGACCCATACTTCGTATATATTATGCTCTTTTTGAATTCCTTTCTTTTCAAAACTAGTAGTTGGTCGCCATGAAACAGGTTCACAGAATCCATTATAATGATTGACCAATGATGGTACTGAGTGAAAAACTTCAATCATTTGATGAGCATATTCACTCCAATCGGTGACACAATAGATGTATCCCCCTTTAATAAGTTTTGATGCTAAAAGGGAAGCAAATTGATGTTGTAATAATCGTCTTTTATGGTGTTTCTTTTTAGGCCAAGGATCTGGAAAAAAGATGTGAAATCCTTGTACTGAATTATCTGGTATCATATCTTGTAAAACACTTACGGCGTCAAATCTTATAAGTCGCAGATTTTCTTTATTGTGTTCCCCTGCGTAAGAAAGAAGTTTCGTAAATCCACTGAGAAAGACTTCAATAGCAAGAAAATTTTTATCTTTTTGTTCTTCTGCTATGCGTTTAGTCGCATCTCCCATTCCAAACCCGATTTCTATGATAAGTGGATTATTATGAGGAAATATTGTTGATACGTTGAGTAGTTCTTCTTTATAGGGAACAGTATATGCCTCACTATATGTTTCTAATGCCTTTTGTTGGTATAATGAGAGTGCGCCTGTTCGTAATACAAAGCTCTTTATTCCTCTTTTTCCATCAAGTTCTTTTTTCTCTACTCTAGGTCTATGTGTATTCATTATGTGTTCTCTTTTATAAAAGTCTTTGTAATGTTTCAAGAATAAATACCGATTTATCTTTTAGAGAGACTGCATCAGTTTTTAGAATCAGTACATTCATTCTTTTAGGGTCTAGTGATACTTTCTTATTTCTTAGTTTCATCAGCTCCATTACTTTATTAATTGAAATGTCCTTTACTTTTCTAAAGGTAACATGCACTACCCCATTACGTTCTTTTAAATGTTGGATATTGAGTTGTTTACAAATAATTTTTAATTCAGCAATATACATCAAATTTGTCACTACTTCTGGTGGACTTCCAAATCTCTCTAATAGTTCTCCACCTAATGAACCTAGTTCTCCATCAGTTTTTATCGATGCTATTTTTTTGTAGATTTCAAATTTAACTGAAGGATCACTTATATAGGTATCTGGTATAAACCCAGAATAGTCTAGTTCCAAGAAGACTTCATCATCAATTACTTTATCGTCTTTTGTGAGATCTGCTATTGCTTCATCTAAGATTCTCATGTACATGTCAAGCCCAACAGAAGCTAGTTGGCCGCTTTGTTCTCTTCCGAGTAGGTTTCCGGTTCCTCGTATCTCCATGTCTTTCATTGCGATTTTAAATCCACTGCCAAGATCTGTATGCTCACTAATGACTTTCAATCTCTTGATTGCAATTTCAGACATTTGAGACATAGATGGATAAAAAAGGTATGCAAATGCTTCTTTATCTCCTCTACCTACTCTTCCTCTTAATTGATAGAGTTGTGATACTCCATACCTGTCAGCTCTATCTATGATAATAGTATTTACATTGGGGATATCGATTCCATTTTCAATCAAGGTAGTAGAAACAAGAACACTGATTCCTTGGTGAACAAACGTATGCATCACATCTTCTATATTTTTGGGATCCATTTGTCCATGCACTGAGGCTACCGATAACTCAGGAATTTCTTTATGAAGCATCATAACGACTTCATCAAGAGTTTGTACTCGATTATGAAGATAGAAGACCTGTCCTCCTCGTGCTATCTCACTTTTAATAGCTGAGACAACTTTCTTGATATTATACTCTTCAATTATTGTTTTGATAGGTCGTCTTTGTATCGGGGGTGTTGTAAGAAGAGACATGTCTCGAATTTTTAATAAAGACATATAGAGTGTTCTAGGAATAGGAGTTGCAGAGAGTGCAAGTGAGTCAATGTTTGCTTTTAACTCTTTTACTTTTTCTTTATCTTTAACTCCAAATCTTTGTTCTTCATCAATAATAAGTAGGCCTAGATTTTTATAGATTACATCTTTTTGTAATAATCTATGGGTCCCAACAAGGATGTCTACATTGCCTTCTTTAAGTCGTTTAAGAATCTCTTTTTGCTCTTTTTTTGGTACTATTCTACTGATTACTGCCCCCTGGACGGGAAAGTTCCCTAGCCGTTTTTGCAGGGTTTCGTAGTGTTGTTCTGCTAAGATTGTAGTTGGTGCTAAAAGTGCGACTTGCTTACCAGCCATAACAGCTTTAAATGCTGCTCGAAGGGCTATTTCCGTTTTCCCATATCCTACATCTCCACATACAAGTCGATCCATCACTATGGTAGATTCCATGTCTCTTTTAATATCTTCTACACACATTAATTGATCTTCGGTCTCAGAATAGGGAAAAGAAGCTTCAAATTCAAGTTGCCAATCAGTATCTTTGGGGTATGCAAATCCTGTGCTGCTTTTTCTTTTAGCATAGAGTTCAATCAGGCGTGATGCGAGTTGTTCTGCTGATTTCCTTGCTTTTGCTTTTTTTGTGCTCCCATCCTTGTCCACCAATACGATCAAGTTTAGGAGCTTTTCCTTCACTTCCAATATAGCGTTGAATGAGGTTAGCTTGTTCAATTGGGACAAAGAGGATTTCATTATCACCATACTCAATTTTTATATAGTCCCTTTCTCTTCCACTCATGTTCACACGGTCAATTTTATCGAATCGTCCGATTCCGTAGTTCACATGGACAACATAATCACCATGAGAGAGATCAACGAAAGAATCTAATGGAGAAGATTGTACTTTATGAAGAGTATTGGTAACGAGTTTTCGCCTACCAAAAATCTCATGGTCACATAGAACACTCAATTTCTCTGTGGCAATGGAGAATCCCCCACTGATTTCATCTGTACTTATAGAGAGTTGTGGAAATATTGAGAGCATGGAGGCAAGTCTCTTTTTCTGTATTTCACTTCCAGCAAAAATAATGACATTGTAATTATTTCTAAATAAATTATGCAAATCTTCTTTGAGAAGGACAAAATTCCCAAAATAAGAGTGAGGTCCATCCACATCAAAACTATAGGCTTTCTCTGTTTGTCCTTTGACATCTACTATGGTAGTTTTTCGTTGTATCTCTTCATAGAAGGAAGGAACATCAAAAAGGATTTTATCAGGTTTTATTGAATGAGGATCTTCTAAAAACGCTTCTCTATAAAGAGCTTTTGCTTCGATGAGCAAGGAATGAAACGATGAAAAGAGCCTTTCCTTTGAGATGAAGAAGAAATAATCGTTACTCTGAATATAATCACTGATGTAGCCATACAAATCCATAGTGTTTTCATGTAATAAAGTGCATGTTACATTACTTACGGTTTTCACCATATCCTGAGTAATTGGGTCAAAAAGAGTTATCTTTTCTATGGTATCCCAACCTCCATGAATACGTACCGCAAGAGAATCATTATGGGGAAAAAAATCGAAGATTTCACCGTGAACGGAAAATTCTCCAGGGACTGTTGTACTTGGAGATCTGTAATAGCCTGCTTCTGCTAACATTTCACTCATATGAGTTGGGTCAAAGGCTTCGTTAAGTCTGAACGTTATTTCAGATTCTTCAAGCATGTTCTTTGAAGGGACATATGTTGCAAAGGTGCGTAAGGGAACAATAATTATGCCACTTTTAGAAGTATGTACTTTTTGAAAGGATGATATAAGTTCATATTCGTTATCATTTCCTTCAAATTTGCTATAAAGTTTTTTTCCAGTCGTGGGTAGCAGTTTGAACAGAGGCTCCAATAACACTTAGGTCTTGATATATCTCTTTAGCCATTTGTGTTGTTGGAACAATGACCCAAACTCTCTTATTAAGATACATATTATATGTATGCATAGTATATGAAAGAGGATAGCCTTGGAGCCCTTCTAAAAAATAAGAGATATCAGGATTATTCGTGAATGCCTTGTAGGATTCACTCTTTTTGATATAGGATTGCAAGTGCGAATGGATAAGTTGTTTCATAGACGCACACAATCTACCACATAAAAGGAATTGTATTCAATGGACAGATTTGGCTTGTTAACAAAGAAAGTGATAGAGATGGGAGAGTATGCTTGTCATGCTCAAAAAGATATAGCCGTTTCATATAAAAAAGATGGATCTGCGATTACAAAGACAGATGTGTATATTAATGATCAGCTCAATAGATGCGTAAAAGAATTATTTGAAGATTCAAATGTCATTAGTGAAGAAGAAACATCAACTTTTGTTGAAGGGAAGGAATATTCTTTCATCATAGATCCTATTGATGGAACCGATAGCTATTCACAAGGATTACCTGGCTGGTGTGTTTCAATTGGAATAATTAATAATGAAAGAGAACCTGTAGGGTCTATTGTATATGCTCCTAGATGGGGATTATCTCGGGATGAAGGGCTTCTATTACGATTAGATCCAGGTAAAGAGATGATACTTAATAATGAGAAGTATGCACCTCGACTTGCTGAACAAGAATTAGAGCAACTTACTATGGGCTCTCATGCACCTCGTTATGTTTCAATGAATAGGTACCGAGGAAAAATTCGTTGTTTTGGATCAAATATCATCCACATGATAAGTCCATTAGTTCATTCTCATATTCAAGCGTCTCTTTGTGTTCCCTGCTACGTGTGGGATGTTGCTGGTGCACATGCTCTATTGCACAATCAAGGTTTTGAGACGGTCTATGAAGATGGATCTCCTTTTGAATATACAGATTCTCTTTTGATTAATAGAGAAATGTTTCCTAGTGTGCTCTACAGTGGTACAAAAGAGGCTGTAAGGACAATGAAAACCTTATTTACTTCTTCCTAATTAAGGGTATATTTTTTATGCCATGTTGAAGCAAGATAGATGAACGGTGTGTCTAGCAAGGCCACTACTATCTTAAGTATGTACGTGGTGATAAAGATATCAATTAATATAGATGTATCAAAAACACCATAAAATGCAATGAGTGTGAATACTATGGAATCAATTAACTGACTCATCATTGTTGAGAGGTTATTTCTCACCCATAGGTGCCTTTTTGAAGGCAATACTTTTTTTTATTCTATTAAATGCATAGATATCGTGAAATTGACTCATTGCATAGGCAACAAGACTTGCTACTGCTATTCTTGGCATTAAGGCAAAGATAGTTTCCATGCTTTCATGAACAAAATCAGAAGAACTTGGGGTGAACAATAGAGCAATATTCATTAATACGGTCATCACAATCATTGAGAAAAACCCTATGTATACTGCTTTTTTGGCATCTTCTTTTGTGTAACATTCACTCAAGATATCTGTAGCCAAAAAGCTTGTTGCATAGACAATATTTCCTAATGTTGCAGATAATGTAAATAAATCAACAGTTTTCGTTACCTGAATATTAGCAATTATTACAGAAATTGGAATCCAGATAAATAGGCCTATTTTCCCCCAGAAGCGAAAGGCAATCATAATAAAGATAAAATTACACAGTAACATCACGACCCAATACAACTCATTCATTATTCAAAACCTCTTTGTATGCTTCATCACTAGAAAGATGTGAATAGAGGGAAAGTACTTCACAATTATTCAGGTTGAAGGCTTCATATACTTTTTCAATGTAAGGTGTTCTTACAATCATGATAATTGTACCCTTATATGTTTCAAGGGCGGCACATAATGATGGATAAAACCCTTTTTTCTGTAATTCAAGTTTTCCTATTTCATCAAACAATAGGTAATCTGATGTGCTACATGCTTTTTTTTATCTGCTCGTTTGCCCAATCAAAAGAATCTTGGAATATATAATATTTCCCAATTTTATCATGGTTCCCCTCTGCTTGTTCATCCAAAATCTTGTTACTTATTCCAGTCAATTGATCACTAAGGCTGTAGGAAGTTTTTATCTCTCCAGGGAGTGTGGGTACTTGAATCATTCCACCTATTGAGAAGCCATCAAGATCTAGTAAGGAGCACATAGCATAAAGAAGGCGTGTTTTTCCACTATGTTGTTCACCAGTTATCATGATGATACGTTTTTTTCATACTTCAACATCCCCTAAAAAGCTTTGTAGTACACTAAATGCATTCATGGAATCTACTCTTCTTATTACAAATGTGAGTTCGTTCATTGTTGATATAATTTCATTCACGTTAATTTCTTCCCATGCAAGTTTTCTTACTGCCTCATACACAATACCGGGGGTGGACATAAAAATCTCCACTAAATACAAGAGAGAGGGCAACTAAATCTCCTTCTTGATGGAGTACAGTTTCTCCCTTAAGGATGGTAAGTGCATCTGAAACATATTTTTCACTAATAGAGAGTGATATTTCATGAGATCCTACAGAAATATTTAAAAAATCTCCACTACTTGGATCAACTAAAATGAATAATTCTTTCATCTTTTCTAATACTTCATGGTTTCTAATTAGGTTTATATCATAAATATTTGTTTTCATTACAATTTCATAATGTAATGGTGTACTTTTATGTTCTAGTTCTTTTTTCTTCAGTTCTTCTCCATATCGTCTCACTGCCATAACAATTGCTGATGATTTGACTGATTTCCCATGGAGTTTCTCAACTTGGGGATGAATAGAATTTGCATAGTTGCTATAACTGAGAATTCCTTGAATTAGCATTTCATATAAAAATGGTGTCCGATCTACGATTCTTTTTACCGAGTTACTCACTGATTCCATATCTCACCTCATTAGTATTAACGTTATGTTATTATTATCACACACTTGCATATAAAACAATATATTTATAACATTTTTGTTTTAAATTGTTATGTTTTTTTTTACATATTTTGAAAAAAAAATTCATTAAAAATAAAACGGTCCATATATATCGATTTTATGATATGTTATAATTATTAAGATAAGGATGAAAAAAAGATGTTGTGTCCCCATTGCTCGCATACAGATGATAAAGTGTTAGAATCTCGCCAGAGTAGCAGTGGATCCACTATTCGTAGACGCCGTGAATGCCTTCATTGTGGCTATCGATTCACTAGTTATGAGAGAATTGAAGAAAAACCTATTATGGTGATTAAACGTGATAACCGTAGGCAACCTTTTGATATCAAGAAAATTGAGAGAGGTATACGAATAACCACAGAAAAAAGAAATATTTCTAGTGAAGCTATTGAACATCTACTTACCACTATTGAGGACGAGATTGTACTATTAGCAAGTAACAAACGAGAGGTTCTTTCAAAAACGATTGGTGAGGTTGCTCTCAAGCATCTTTATAAGGTTGATACTGTTGCTTATGTCCGTTTTGCTTCAGTCTATCGTGCGTTTAACTCTGTTGATCAGTTTATCGAAGAGATTGAGAGCATTACTCATAATATGAAATAGATTATCTTGCATCGAACCATTTCCCGGTGAAAGACCTTTCGATTTCATCATTAAGATGGTGTGGTTTTAATATTTCATCAGCACAATCGAGGGCAAAGTTGTCACTCATTCCAGCAATGTAATCAAATATCACGCGATCATATGTACCATCGAATCTTTGGTATTCATCTTTCATATCAGTGAGATAATTACTAAAACCAACACTTAACATATTTTTTCTTGTGCATACAATGAGGAATCAAATTCAAATCGAGTAAAAAGATCATAGAGGTAATCTACTATGAGGGAAATGAGTCTAGTGAAGTAGTCTTTATATCCTTTTAACATTGGAGAGAGGTAAATTTTTTCGTAATTAAATGTTTTGAATTCTTCTACTGCTCTAAATATTTCATTACTAAAGGTTAATCCTTTTTCACTGTCACTATGTGTAATAAGATCTTGTACGAGTGTATCAATTATTTTAGAGTTCGTGTCTCCTAATGTCTTTGAGACTATTGGGGGTAATTGTTTCTTATCTATCACTGACAGGCGACATGCATCTTCGAAGTCTCTTCCTAGATAGGCAATTTGGTCACTAAATCTCACAACGACTCCTTCCCATGTACTTGGAATAAGGTGTTTTCTAGTTGTTATTTCTTTGAAGTTTTTCACTTTATGCTCAGGGATAATAGTTTGTAGAAAATATTCTCCATTATGACTTACTATGCCATCTCTGACAGCATATGTAAGATTAAGACCTTTGCCATTAAGGGCAAGAAATTCTACTATGCGTAATGAATTTAGTTCATGTTCAAAATGTGTGAGTCCTCTCTTTTCCATGAGGTTATTTATGATACGTTCACCGACATGTCCAAATGGTGTGTGCCCTAGATCATGTCCCATTCCTATGGCCCAGGCAAGGTCTGTGTTGAGGTGTAATCCTTGGCATATTGCACTCGCAATAGAGGCAACATGGAGTACGTGTTCTATACGTGTACAGATGTGATCATTAGAAGGTGCAAAAAAAAACTTGTGTTTTATGTTTTAATCTTCTAAATGGGGAGCTGTGAATGATAGCGGTCGTATCCCGATAATAAGCACTTCTCATATCACTTTTTCTTTCGTTCATACGAGATGTAAGGATTTCATCATCGAGGCAATTGTTAAATTTCTTCTCTTTCATTTTATATTCCTCACCTATTGAACGTGATGTTATAAGCTAAGTAATGTTCATCCATTTAAAGCTTTGCTTTAACAATATGCTATTGTTTCTTTTATTCTAAGCTTAGCTTTTCACTTCCTTAAAAGTTTTCAATAATGGTATCATGTTTTATATGTTGATGCTACTTGTTGCTATTATTACAACACTTTTATGTTTTCTCGCTGTAATTACAAGCCTTTCTTTTATCTTTTCAAATCAAAGATGGCTATGGGTATTACCTTTTGTCCTTTCTCTCACTTTTCTTTTTATAAGTATTCAGCCTCTTTATTTTAATGCAACGAATTATATTAGTGGGTCATACATGGTTGAGATTTCTCCTGATAGATCTGTAAGAGAGGTGTTTCCTTTAGTTATTGTTATTTTATGGTATTTTATGATTCTTACTCTTCACTATGCCTTAAAGCAAGTGGTAAAAGATAACACATATCTTTCTAACAAACAAAAAATCTTGATGAATCTCGATATATTGAAAAAAAGAATTTTCGAATTACCAAATTAAACAGTTAGCCTTGAAAAAATTACAAGTTGATATCGATCAACAGACTTCAGGCACTACCTATCCTATTAAGTGGGTCACTTTTTATGATCAGCACTAAAGAACGTATTTTTTTTCTCACTGGAATAAAACACAGCGGCAAGAGTAATGTAGGTCATTATGCAGCTACTCATCTTAATCTAAAGGCTTCAGTTAATTTTGTTGATGTGGATGATCTTATTCTTGAGCTTCTCCCACCGTCATATCACTCAATTAGAAGTTTTTATGAGAGTGAAGGGAAAGATGCTTTTATGGATATAGAGTTTCGTTCTCTTCACAATTTCCTAAAAATATTAAGGATAATGAGTTGTATGTTATTGCGCTAGGAGGAGGTGCTTGTGACAATTCTCCTTTAGTCGATTTGATGAGAACTTGGGGAACTATTATGTATTTATCCCTTCAAGAGAAGACGTTATTACAAAGAATTGTTAAAAAAGGGGTGCCTCCATTTCTTGATAAAGATAATATTGAGTCCTCTTTTCATGACCTGTTTGTAAAAAGAGATGGGCAATATAGGATAATTTCTGATTTTGTGGTATCATTAGCAGATTTGGAATCGATCGAAAGTAATGGATGTCTTTTAGCATCTTTCATTGCTCAATTACTAGGAGATACTACATGGGCGGAAATACCTTTGGAACATCATTAACTATTACAACCTTCGGAGAGTCTCACGGACCAGCCCTTGGTGTAATAATTGATGGATTAGAGAGTAATTTTGAAATAAATATCGATGATTTATCTTTTCAAATGTCTCGAAGAAGACCTGGCGGCAATCGTTTAGGTACTCAAAGAGATGAAAAAGATGAAATAGAAATATTGTCAGGTCTTTTTGAGGGTAAAACAACTGGGACTCCCCTAGCAATTCTTATTAGGAATTTTAATCAAAGAAGTGATGATTACTCACCAATTTCTTCTTTCTTTCGCCCAGGTCATGCTGATTATACTTGGCAGGAAAAATTTGGCATTAGAGATTGGAAAGGGGGTGGTCGTAGCAGTGGTCGAGAAACTGCAGCTCGTTTAGCCGCGGGAGCAATTGCTATGCAGATTCTCGAGAAAAAAGGAATAAAGATTACAGCTTATACAACTCAAATAGGTCAGATTAAGCTACGAAAAGAGATTTTTCTGCTATTAGTAATAATTTATCATCATGTCCTGATATGGAAGCTGCTATGCAGATGGAAGCTTTGATTGATGAGATTCGTGAGAAAAAGGATTCTATTGGTGGAATTATTGAGTGTCAAATAACTGGTGTTCCGGTAGGTCTTGGTGAGCCTGTGTTCCAGAAAACAGAGGCCTTATTAGCTCATGCAGTCTTATCTATTGGAGCTACAAAGGGTATTGAGTTTGGAGAAGGGTTCAATTGTGTGAACTTTAAGGGTTCTCAGCACAATGATATGATGGACAGAAATGGATTCTTATCAAACCATGCTGGTGGCATCAATGGTGGAATCACTAATGGAGACCCGATAATTTTTAGAGTTCCAATTAAACCAACTGCGTCTATTTCATTAGAACAACGTACTCGCGATATCCATGGGAATGAGAGAAATATTATGGTTGAAGGTAGACATGATCCTTGTATTTGTATCCGTATTGTCCCTGTGATTGAAGCGATGAGTGCGCTAACAATTCTCTCTTTATGGTATGATCAAAATGGGAGATAAGCCTCTCATTATTCAAAGTGATCTTTCATTATTATTGGATGTACACTCTCCTTTAGCTGTTGAAGCACGTAATGATTTAATCGCTTTTGCGGAACTAATTAAGTCTCCAGAACATGTACATACGTATAGAATATCTCCTCTTTCTCTATGGAATGCATCGAGTGCAGGGGTAGATCGTGATGAGGTATTAAGAAGACTAGAAAAATATTCTCGTTTTGAAATTCCTCAGACTGTTCTGTTTCATATTTCTGAAATAAGTATGCGTTTTGGCGCTATTACTTTAGAAAGTTACGAAGATAATAGTCAATTCTATTTTGTGACTTTTCATAATGAAAGAATTAGACGGGAAGTCCTTAGTCGTCCTCAGTTTGCTTCTATGTTAACTCCTTTTGAAAATGGCTATCTATTAAAGATCTTTAGTCGTGGAGAGTTTAAATTACAATTAATCAAATTAGGATATCCTGTTGATGACAGAGTCCCAATTATTGCTTCTAAGAAAATTTCTGCTTCTTTTAAGCCTGTTTCGTCTAGTGGTGTAACATTTGTTTTAAGAGATTATCAAAAAAATGCGGCTGATGCTTTATTAGGAGACTATTCTCCTGGTACTGGATATGGAACGATAGTTCTTCCTTGTGGTTCTGGAAAAACTGTTGTAGGAATGGAGATCATTACGCGTCTTCAAACTAAAACGCTTATTCTCACTACAAATGTTTCTGCAGTTCATCAATGGATTAGTGAATTATATGATAAACTCGATATCCCACCTCATTCTGTTGCAGAATATACTGGGATGAGAAAAGAATTAAAGGATATCACTGTTGCTACGTATCAGGTTCTTACTTATAGAAAAGATAAAGATAGTGATTTCATCCATATGAATGTGGTAAAGGATCAGGGATGGGGGCTCATTATTTTTGATGAAGTTCATATGCTTCCAGCTCCTGTGTTTAAAATTACTGCAGAGATGCAATCAGTGTATCGTGTTGGTCTTACTGCAACCTTGATTCGAGAGGATAATCGTGAAGATGAAGTGTTTTCTCTTGTTGGTCCAAAACGATTTGACGTTCCTTGGAGTGAGCTAGAAAAAAGTGGATGGATAGCTGAGGCAGAATGTGTTGAAATTAGAGTTCATCTCCCCTCTCATAAGGAGATTGCCTATGCGATTGCTACAAAGAGAGAGAAATACCGTATTGCTAGCGAGAATGAAAGAAAGATTGAGATTGTTAAAGAGCTTATTGAGAATCATCAACAGGATTTCATTCTTGTAATTGGCCAATATCTTACTCAGCTACAAACTATTGCTAAGGAGATAGATGCTCCTCTTATTACAGGGAGTACTCCTGAAAATAGAAGGGATCAACTTTACCAAGCATTTCGTGAAGGGAAGCAACGTATTTTAGTTGTTTCTAAGGTTGCAAATTTTGCTATTGATCTTCCTGATGCTTCTGTTGCTATTCAAGTGAGTGGTTCTTTTGGTTCAAGACAGGAAGAAGCTCAACGTCTTGGGAGAATTTTACGTCCTAAGAAACAAAATTCTTACTTTTATTCAATTGTAACGAGGTTCTCTAGTGAAGAAGAATTTGCTTCTCATAGACAAAAATTCTTAAGTGAACAAGGGTATCACTACCGATTAGAGGTTTATTCTTGATTAACCAAGATATGTTAACTCAGTTCAATGCATCTCTTTCTATCATTCCGGATAATGAATATTTTGGTATTATTGAAACCTATATAGGAAAAGTTCCTACACCTTTTCATAAGCCACAATTACATCGTGCATTAGCTACTTTTTTTGCAAATGAGGATGTAAATCGAAAAATAATCATGAGGATAGATGAGCTTGATACACTTCTCATTAGTGCTCTGTTTGTTAGTAAGAGTCTCACAGAGGAACAATTATGCGTTATGTTTATGGAGACTCATCCTTATACTAGTGTTATGTCTAGGGTCATTAATCTTGAAGAGAGGCTCATCTTCCTCCCTGATCCTCAAGAGAAAAAACAAATTTTCATTAATCCATTATTATTACATGTTTTAACTCAACGTGTGGTTTCTGTTCATGTTCTTTTTGCAGGCGATGGGATCAATCAATATAAAGTTACTCACCACCTTCCCTATTACTTGCAAGCATTAACTTCTTTTAGTATTCATGTATCAAGAGAGAAAAGACGTAAAGAAAAAGGGGGATTGCTTAAAAACTTGTTTCCTCTTGCACACCAAGAGGGAGAGCATGTTGAGAAATGGCAACATGTGTTAGTTGATTATATCAATTCTCTTGTCGATACACATCGGATAAATTCACTTCTTGCACAGTCTCCTTCAATTATTGCGTATACTCTCATGAAGGCAATTGCCAGAGTTGATAGTATTCCTCTATTTGCTCGTAACCACATTGAAGATCTGTTTTCTTTTTCTTAAATTTTTAGAACAAAAATTAGAGTTATTAGAGATTTATTCTCTTCAGGCATTTAAGCGTTTGGTATATATTGGTTCATTTCTTCATAACATCCACATCTCTGATATTGATGAAGCATGTTCTTTTTTATATTTTATGGGTGTGATGCCTGTCAATGAACATAATGGGATTTCTAGTTCTCCATTTGGAATCATTGATACTGATTTCTCTATCACGTTCCATCCTTCTTTTTTACATTACAAGCCCAATAATATTCATTATTATGCTCAGATTTCTTCTTTTGATACAGCAATCATGTATATTATTACTAAGCAAAGCGCGTGTAAAGCTTTTGATCAAAACTTGTCAGTTAGTGATATTGTCAAGGATATTGCATCGTGGTCTACTCAGATTTCTCCAATGTTGATGCAGCAGCTTGAATACATATATCATGAATATGAACAAATTCAAATTTTTGATGGTATTAGTGTATGCGTAAGTGAGCGTTTAGAACATATTATTGATAAATATGAGCCTCTTCAAGCATATATCGTTCAAAAGATTGCTAAGCAGGTCTATCTTTTTACACGCGATGATGAGAGAAAGTGGAGAGAGGAATTGATTAAGATTGGTGTAGCTACTCTTCCTTCTACAATTAAACAGATACATCGTCCTAGTGATGATGAACCTGATGACGCATGTTCTATAGAGGTAGACTTTGATTCTGATGTAGATGAGAGATTTTATGTAATTCCAATGGTTCGATTATAGAAAATAAAATTGAATTATTAAATCTAGATTTGAAGAATGAGGTTTCTGCTCGTTTCCCAATTGGAACGGTGAGGGATGAGTTGCTTGCTAAAATTGATCAAAAAATAATTATCTCATCTTCTCAGATTAATATACCGGCTAAGAGAAATGCTCATATAAGTGCTTCTGGGTTTGATTTCAATAAGAAGATATTAGTAATTAAAACGGCAATGGAGCATAAATCTTTGTTACTTGATATTAGATGTTTAAATGATGATGGTGAATTAGACTCTATGATTGGCCATCCTGTTGCATACACTGGTGGTGACAATAATGGTAGTGTAATCATTAAAACGGTTCCTGAAGAGAAGGAAATTGCTATTCCAATTCAGAAGATTTTTTTAATAAAAACTATCAAACGTTCAGTCTTCTTTAAAGTCTAAGTCTATTTCAAGTCTTTTTGGATAGTGGTATCCAGTAAAATTTTCAAACTGTAATGTTCCTTGGCGATATAACATATCTATTCCAAAATAGAGAGTGGCTTTTTTTTCTGCTGCTCGTTGGAGCATTTTTGTATATTGTGGTGCATAGATTAGTTCATATACGTGATGCTTTTTAGTGAATTCAAAGTTTGGAATGGGGTCTCCATCTTTTGCTCCATTCATTCCTAATGAGGTTGTTTGAACTATAAGGTCAGAATGTTCATATTTTTTGCATTATCTAATGAATCATAATTACTCATTGTTACTTCGGCTATGCTTTTTGCTTTATTAATGTCTCTATTGATGATGGTAACTTTGCACCCATAATTTCGTAAGGCCCATACAACAGCTCGAGATGCCCCGCCTGCTCCGATAACGAGCGCATGTTGTATTCGACCATCATGTAATAAGGGCAATAGTGGTGCAATGAATCCATAGTAGTCTGTATTTGTCCCTTTCCAAAGATGTTTTGCTCTCACTACAGTATTACAAGAGCCAATTTGTTTTACTTCTCGTGTAATTTTCCCCAAGTATGGTAGTACGGCTTGTTTGTGGGGCACTGTAACAGAAAATCCGTATACTGGTAGCATTTCGGCAAGGACAAAAAATGATCGGACTGAATCAACTAAAAAGGGGACATATATTGCATTAAAAATTTATGCCATCAAACCCTGGGTTTTGTATGTAAGGGCTACGGGTATGGAGTACTGGGTCGCCGATTATTCCATATACATGCGTTCTTGCATTTACCTTGTCAGCTCTATAAACCCTTTTCATTACTTTTGCACTAATTTGTCCTGGAGCTATTTCGTTAACGCTGGTATAGGTAAGCATGGAACCTACTCTTTTATAGAGTATTCTTGTGCACATTCCATATGGTCCCATTCCAACAATTATTTTTTATCAATTTGTTTTAATTCTTTTTCTGCACGAAAGAGATGTATGACATCAAGTATTGAATTTGGTGTTACTGCAAATTTTGGGATATAACCTTTCGCAGCAATTTTAGTGATTCTGTGATACAGGTCAGTAGGGATTGAATTGAAGTCATGAAATGAGCGAATAATATTGATCTCTTTTTCCTGAGCTTTTTGTAATAGGTGTGATTTCTTTATATCTTCTTCAATGTCTATGTATGAGAAGTTCCCTTCAAGGAGTCCTTCGAGTAATGCTAGTCGAGATTTTTCACTTTCACTATAGCTCCCTCCGTCTTGTACTCTTCTACATGTAAGTATTACAGGGAGGGTTGTCAGTGTTGGGAAGGTTATCGCTTTTTTTTGCTCTTCTGGTGTGAGAAGATCAACTCTCAGCTCTACAATATCTATGTATGCTTCTTGTTGTTTAATGAGGGCTATATTTTTATCAAGAGTACTACCTGTTAAGACTAGACATATCATACGAAAATTTCCTCCTGATTCTCTCACTTTACTGAATATCGCCATAGTGCCTTATTGCATCCCATTGGTTCAATATGATACGGTTTATCTTATCCCATAAGAGATGGAATCTGCAACACCTTCTCTTTGTCTTGAGGCAAATATGAACACACTGCAAGTACATAATATTTCTTTAGCGTTTGGAGATAGAGATCTCTTGAAGGATGTAAGTTTTACTTTATCTGATAGAGGAAGGGCTGCATTAGCTGGAGGAAATGGTTCGGGTAAATCTACTCTTTTAAAAATCATCACGAATTTGGTTTCTTGTGATAGTGGTACCATAACAAAACCAAAGGGATGAGAATTTCTTATCTTCCTCAATCTGATATTGTTCATATGGGTTCTACTCTTTATGAAGAAGTTGAAAAGGCTTTTGACCGTTTTGTTGTCATCCAAAACGAGATTGGAGAATTAGAGAAAGCTCTTACTTCTTTCAATCAAGAAACGAGTGAGATGGAACAATTACTTATTAATTTGCATGAGAAACAAGAGTATTTGCTTCATAGCGATTATTATCGAAGAAAAGCAGTGATTGAGCGTATTTTAAAAGGATTAGGTTTTAGTGCAGATGATATAGGGAAAAGATGTGAAACGTTTAGTGGTGGTTGGCAGATGCGAATTGCTCTTGCTAAAATTCTTGCACAGGATCCTGATGTAATGCTTCTCGATGAACCAACAAACTATCTTGATATTGAGTCTCGTATTTGGCTTCGTAACTATATTGATCAATATAGTGGGGCTGTTATGATGGTTAGTCATGATCAGGACTTTTTAGATGAAACTGTTAATGAGGTGTATGAGCTTTTTCAGTCTCAATTGATGAGGTATAAGGGCAACTACTCTTCTTATGTGAAAACAAGAAAGGCTGAACTAGAACAATTGAGAGATGCTCATGATAGACAAATCAAAGAGATTGAAAGAACTGAAAAATTCATTGAGAGATTCAGGTATAAGGCTTCAAAAGCGAAGCAAGTTCAAAGTAGAGAGAAGCAACTAGATAAAATTGATATTATTGAGATTCCAAGTCATTTAAAATCTCTTTCTTTTACATTTCCTCAACCGCCTCATTGTGGTAATGATGTGCTAACGGCTAAAAATGTATATAAGAGTTATGGGGATTTGCATCTTTTCAAAGATTTTTCTTTGCATGTAAATAAGGGGGATCGTCTTGCAATCACGGGGCATAATGGAGCAGGTAAAACAACGTTACTTAGGATTCTTAGTGGTGTAGATGTTGAGTATAAAGGAGTGTTACTTTAGGAAGTGATGTGAAGGTAGGATATTTTGCTCAAGACACTGAAAAAACTTTGAATGCAGATAATACAATTTATCAGGAAGTGCAAGAGATTGCTTCAACTTCTGATATTCCTAAGTTAAGGTCGCTTCTAGGCTCTTTTTTGTTCAGTAATGATGATATTGATAAAAAGATTTCTGTGCTAAGCGGGGGGGAGAAATCACGTCTTGCTTTATTAAAGATCCTTTTACATCCTGTTAATCTTCTCATTTTAGATGAACCAACAAACCATCTTGATATCAATGCTAAGAATATGTTGATTAAGGCCCTTAGTAAGTATAAGGGGACTCTAATTTGTGTTTCACACGATACGCACTTTATTAAAGAGATAGCGAGTTCTATTTTGTATTTAAGTGAAGATGAACCTGAACTTTTTGTTGGAGATTATGATTATTTTTCTTTCAAATTAGAGCAAAAAGAGGCTCTTATTTCTTTAGATGTGAAGGATGGTAATTCTGGTGGGTATACTGAAACTCCAATAAAAGAGTCTCAATTAGAGCGAAAAGAATATAATAAGGCTAAAAATAGGTTGCAATCTTTGTTACAAGAAGAGATGAAAGTACTTGAAGATATTCAAATTGAAGAGGCTAAGATTAATAAGGTTCTTCATGAGATGGGAGAGAAAGAAAATTATAGTGATAGTGTAAGAATCACTTCTTTGATAAGTAAAAAGGATAGTTTGGAGAATTCTCATTCTCTTCTGGAAGAAAAATGGTTTTTAATTGTTGATGAGATTGAACAACTAAAGGAGATTGTTACTTTATGAAACTGCCATGTAAGTCTTTGATACTAGCTAGTCAGTCTCCTGCAAGAAAAATGTTATTAGAATCTTTGGGTGTAGCTGTAATTACCAGTCCTACTCATTGTGATGAGTCTCATAATATTGAAGATTACCGTATTGCAACAAGAGAAATTGCTTTAAGAAAACTCTACCACTTTATACGTTCTCATCATGATATTGAATTTCCAGTTATTGCGGCTGATACAATGATAAAGGTTGGTTCTTCTATCCTTGGAAAGCCTATTAATAGAAGTGATGCAAAAGCCCAACTCTCTCTTTTATCAGGAAGTGTGCATAGTGTTTGTAGTGGTTATGCTATTTTTCTCCCATATAAAAAGAGAATCTATAGTGGTTTTGATGAAGCTTTTGTTGAATTTCATCCGTTAACTCATACTGATATTGAGAATTATCTAGATAGTGAAGAGTATGTTGGGGCTGCTGCTTCTTACAGGATTCAAGGGAAAGGAAATGAGTTAATTTCTTCTATTAAAGGTGATATTACTACTATAGTGGGGTTGCCAATTATGGTAATTTCTGCCATATTAACAGAACCTGAAAATTTTAATTATCAGGAATATCCACCTCAGGGTGAGAAATAGCGAAGGGGACAGAAAGTTATAGTGGCATTTTTTATGCCCATTTTCTGTTACAGGAGGAATTGTGTCCGTAGTCACTATGAAAAGCCTGCTTGAATCAGGCGTACATTTTGGTCACCAAACCAAAAGATGGAATCCAAAGATGGCCCGCTTTATCTTTTCTGAAAGAAACGGGATCCATATCATCGATTTACAAAAGACAAGTGCATGTATTGTTGAAGCATATGACGCTGTCAGAGCCCAAGTAAAAATGGGTAAACCAATTTTATTCATTGGTACAAAAAAACAAGCTCAACAAACTATTGAAGCTGAAGCAAAACGCTGTGGTATGCCATACATTAATAATCGATGGCTCGGTGGGATGCTCACGAACTTCACCACTATCAAAAAGTCAGTCAATCGTCTTAAGAAATTAGAAAAAGAAGAACTTGATGGTACTTTACAAAGTTACACAAAAAAAGAAATCGCTTTACATCTCAAAGAAAAAGCAAAATTAGAAAAAAACCTTGGTGGTATTAAAGAAATGAAAGAATTGCCTGGTGCAATTTTCATTATTGATACTAAGAAAGAGGCTATTGCTGTTGCTGAAGCAAAACGCTTAGGTATTCCAGTAATTGCTGTTGTTGATACTAATTGTGATCCAACAAACATCGATTATCCTATTCCAGGAAATGATGATGCTATTAGAGCTATTTCTTTATTTGTAGAGATTATTGCTAATGCAGTTCTCGATGCAGACAATGAAGTTGGTATTGAAATCATTGAAACGCTACCAGATCTTAATGCTGATGCTTCTAAAGAAGATGAAGCAGTTACTGAAGAAGTTGAAGAAGTTGTTTTTGCTACAGATGATGAGAATACAGATTTCACAAAGTTCGATGTTGATTTGAAAAAAGAAGAAAAAGAAGAAGTCTCTAAAGTAAAAGCTGTAAAGGTCACTGAAGGTGGCATTGAAGTAGACGAAGAAATTCTTTACGAAGACTAAGATTGAATTGAGGAGATTATTGTGGAAATTAGCGCAAAAATAGTTAAAGAACTGCGAGATGCAACAGGCGCAGGGATGATGGATTGTAAGAAAGCTTTAGTTGAGGCCCCAAGGGGATTTTGCTAAGGCTGAGAAATTACTAAAAGAAATGGGTCTTGCTGCAGTTGCAAAGCGTGCAGGAAGAGCTACAAATAATGGTCGTGCTTTTACTTTAGTGAAAGATGGTAAGGCTGTGATTCTAGAAATGGTTTGTGAGACAGACTTTGTTGCAAGAAATACTGATTTCATTGCTCTTGGCGAAGAACTTTGTCATGATGTCATTGATAATAATTATACCGAAATCGTTCCAGCTCTTGGCTCAAAGGTTGAATTACTTATTACTAAAATCAAAGAAAATATGTCTTTAAAAAGGTTTGAGTTATGGGATTTAGATGATTCAACTTTAGTAAGTGAATATGTTCATGGAGAGGGTACGTTAGCTACCATGGTTGCTTTAAAGTCTAGTGACAAAACTGTGTTATCTAATGAAAGTGTAATTACTTTGGCTAATGATCTTGCTCTTCATGTCGCTGCTTTCACCCCACTCTATCTTGATAAAAGTAATGTTGATGAAGCATATGTGAAAGAGAATACTGAGATCTTCACAAACCAGACTCTTGCTTTAGGGAAACCAGAGAAAGTTATTCCTGGAATTGTAGCAGGTAAACTTAATAAGCATTTTACAGAGATCTGTTTCATGCAGCAAGCTTTTGTAAAAGATGATTCTATTAGTGTTGAGAAGCTCTTGCTAATGTTTCTAAAGAGGTTGGAGCCACTCTTAGTATTGCTAAATATAGCATTTACAAAGTTGGCGTTGACGCATAAATGTTTTTATATATCAAACCGTCTAGTTATATAGGCGGTTTGTTTTGGAGTTTGAAATGAAAGATGTTTTAGATGCCTGTGATGAAAAAATGGGTAGAAGTATAGCTAGTTTAACGAGTGAATATGGGGCTTTAAGAACAGGGAGAGCTACGGCTGCTCTTTTTGACAAAATTAAAGTTGATTATTATGGTACAGAAACTCCTCTTTCGCAGGTGGCTAGTATTTCTGTCCCAGAAGCTCGTCTTATTGTCATTCAACCTTGGGACAAGAGTTTATTAGGTCCTATTGAGAAAGCTATTTTAAAATCTGAACTTGGTTTTAATCCTAATAATGATGGTAAACTACTTCGAATCAATTTCCCCCCACTTACTGAGCAAAGAAGAAAAGAACTTGCCAAGAGTGCTAAAAATATAAGCGAACAATACAAAGTGGCAATAAGAAATATTCGTCGTGATGGTATCGATGAGCTTAAGAAAATGCAAAAATCAAGCACTATTAGTGAAGATGAACTCAAAGATGGTGAAACCAAGATTCAAAAAATAACTGACTCTTATATAAATCAGATTAGTGAACTTGCTGTTGAAAAAGAGAAAGAGATCTTAGAAATTTGATATTAGATAAGAGAAAAATATGCAAGATGTAAAAAAATCACCCCTACATATAGGTATCATTATGGATGGAAATGGGCGTTGGGCAACTAAACGCTCTCTTGTCCGTACTGCAGGCCATTTTGAAGGTGTCAAAGCTGCTAAACGTGTTGTTAAAGCTGCAAAAGAGTTCCATATTCCATTTCTTACGTTTTATGTTTTCTCTACAGAAAATTGGAAGAGACCAAAAAAGAAGTTGATTATTTAATGAATCTTCTTTCTACTCGACTGTTTAGCGAAACAGATTTTTATCATCGCATAGGGGCTCGAATTCTTTTTAGAGGTGATATGTCTCTTTTCTCACAAAAGTTACGTGATAGTATATTTGCAACTATGGAAGCTACGAAGGATAATACAGGTATCACTGTAACTCTAGCTGTAAATTATGGTGGGCAGGATGAAATAGTTCGTGCAGTGAACAAGTGGATTGATACAACAAATCGTTCTTCACATATTACAAAATCTTTGTTGAGAGAGAATCTTGATCTTTCTTTTATTCCTCCTGTTGACTACATTGTACGCAGTGGTGGAGAGAAAAGGTTAAGTAATTTTTTTATTATGGGATGCAGCCTATGCAGAACTTGCTTTTGTTGATACTCTTTGGCCTGATTGGGGTGACAAACAACTTTCTGATGTGTTAGAAGATTATAAGCATAGAGCTAGGAGATTTGGGGGAGTAGAAGATGAATAGTGTTGCAAAAAGAGTTCTCCTCACATTTACGGCAGTCCCAGCACTTTTTTCTTTAATTTTCTTTTTCCCAATGTATCATCATCTTCCATTTGCTGTTCTTGTTGTTCTTGCTGTTATTGCAGGTTCTATTGAGATGGGTAAGATTTTGATTTCTTCGAAGTTACGAGATTATTTATACATTGTTATTCTTTCTTCTTTTATTCCAATTTTTACTTATATAGATCTTCTTTTTGAGAGTACATACGAAATTCTTACACTTTATCTCATTGTTCTCATTACTATATTTATGACTAAAGAGGTCTTTAATGGGGCAAAATATTCATTTGAGCACTCTATCCAAAGTGTAGCAACTTCATTATTACTTGCTGTGTATCCTGGTGTTTTTAGTATTTTCCTTATTAAGATATTATTTTTTCCGCATGCTACATCATTGACTCTTCTATTATTTCTTCTTGTTTTTGGTAACGATACGTTTGCTTATGTATTTGGTATGCTTTTAGGAAAAGGGAATAGGAATATTTTATTAGTAAGTCCCAATAAAAGTATTGCAGGATTTATTGGTGGATTATTAATGTCTTTGGTAATAGCAATCTTATTTAGAGAATTCGTTCCTCATATGTCAAATCTGTTTTCTTTAACAGAAATTTCTGTATTGGCTCTTGTTACTGCAGTTATTGCTAATATTGGCGACTTAGTAGAATCAACATTTAAAAGAAGTGCCAAAATTAAAGATTCTGGTACATTAATTCTTGGAAGAGGTGGTCTAATGGATTCTATTGACTCTCTTTTGTTGAGTGTCCCTTTTTTCACGATGTTGATTACCTTTTTCATATAAAGGAACATCTGATGGTGAAAAAAAAGGTAATGATTCTTGGGTGTACTGGTTCTATAGGAACTACTGCACTTAATATGCTTGATAAACATCGAGGCTCTTTTCAGATAGTAGCTATCTCTGCACATTCTAATAAAGATCTTTTATTTTCCATAGCTCGGCATTTTTGAGGTTCCCAATGTATGTTTAACGTCCGATCAGGAAAGTACTGTTTCCTGTGATGATAGAACAATGTGGTTACATGAAGTTGGTCTTCTTGATATGATTAGAAATGTTGATTGTGATGTTGTTCTTAATGCCATTAGTGGTTCTAGTGGGTTGTCTCCAACATTGGTTTGCATTGAATCACATAAAGATATTGCCCTTGCAAATAAAGAGAGTATTGTGATGGGTGGTTCTCTTTTATTTGACTTTGCTCAAAAACATAATGTTTCAATATTTCCTGTTGATTCTGAGCACTCTACTCTAGCGTCTTTACTAGATGCACATGGGAAGCATAGTGTAGCCTCACTTGTTATTACGGCAAGTGGTGGACCATTTAGAAACCATAGCTTAAAGGATATGGAAAGTGTGACACTTCAAGATGCACTACAACATCCTACATGGAATATGGGCGCGAAGATTACGATTGATTCTGCTACCCTAGCTAATAAAGGTTTAGAGGTGATTGAAGCTTCATACCTATTTGGATTAACTTATGAACAGATTGAAGTCGTAATTCATCCTCAGTCAGTGGTGCATTCACTGATAAGAATGAAAAATGGTTCATTGTATGCTCAACTTTCCCCTCCAGATATGTCCTTACCTATTATGAGCGCTATTAATAATAATTTTATTGAGTTAGAAAATATTGTAGCGCCTTTAGATTTCAATGCTCTCAATCTCAATTTCAATCCTTATGATGGAGAGAGATTTCCTCTATTAGATGATGCTTTTTCTTGTACTAGAAAACAAGCAGGTTATCCCATTGCTTTTAATGGAGCAAATGAGATCGCTGTACATGCTTTTATGGATGGGTTAGTTCCTTTTCACTCCATTGCTCAGATAGTACATGAGGTGTTGGAAGGTGACTTCTCTAAGGGGCCAGCTAATATTGAGGATATCTATGCTCTTGATAAAAGGGTTAGAAAACAGACACAAGATGTTATCTCTAGGTGGTGTAGAGATGAATAGCATATTCTCTTTCCTCATAGGTTTTGCTTCAATTGCTTTTATGATTACTATTCATGAGACTGGGCATTTTCATTGGTGCTCGTATTGCAAACATTGATGTTGAAGTATTTGCAATTGGGTGGGGAAAAGCAATCAAAAATGGTATCGTAATGGGGTTGAATATAGAATTAATTTTTTTTTTACTAGGTGGATATTGCAAACTTAAAGGTGGAGATGATTTAATTAAAGCTGTTAAAGACAAAAAGAATTCTTTTGATTAACATTTGAAAAGGGTTCATTATTTACAGCACATCCGTTTAAACGAATTATCACTTATTTGGGTGGGCCTTTGGTTAATTTGTTATTTGCCTTTATTCTTTTTATTCCATTTTTTATGGTTGACTATTATGGTCCAAGTAATTCATCTAAAATTTTATTAACTACTGATTATCCTGAAATCTATGCTCAACCGATTTTAAGTGCCAAACAGGCTGGTTTACAAAGTGGCGATATCATTATTTCAATTGAAGGTGAACCAATAGAATATTTTCACAGATTAGTGAAGTAGTGAATAGATATCAAAACAGTCTCCCCTTAATGTTAATGTAGAAAGGAATAATGAAATTTTTACAGTTGCTTTGACGCCAACTTATGATGAAGTTGGGGATAGATACATTATTGGAGTAACTTCTGCCCTCCCCTCTTTAGTTGGAGATGTCACTCCTTTTACGCCTGAGCATTTAGCTGGGGTATCTGCTGGTGATACCATTATAAGTGTAAATGGAAATCAAGTTTCCTATACGATAGATGTTATCAATGAGCTTATAAAAAGTCCGACTTTTTGTTGAGATGTTACTTGTTGATGAGAATGGTATAAAAAAGGACATTTCCTATTATCCAGAAAAAGATTTAGATGGCAATGTTAAGAGTAATATCAGATTTCATGCTGAGGTGTCATTATTTAAGGGAGAATCGTTTTTCTCTGCTTTTAGTTCAGCAGTAGTAGAAACCTTTAGAGCTATTAAAGAGACCGTTCACTTATTTTGGCAGTTGATAAGTGGCAAATTTTCATTTTCAGATTCTCTTGCGGGGCCTGTTCGGATTTCATATATTATTGGTCAAGTATCAACTTCAGGATTTCATTCCTTTATTCAACTTTTAGCTATGATTAGTATCTCATTAGGTGTCGCGAATTTACTTCCTTTGCCTGGACTTGATGGAGGATCTATTGTGTTAAGTATGATTGAAATTATCAGAAGAAAAACATTTTCTCCTCGACTGTATATTCGTTTTCAAACGATTGGAGTTTTTCTATTGGGTATATTAATGTTGTTTGTTCTTTTCAGTGATGCACAATTTCTTTTATCTTAATGTTTTTCTAATTCCACAAATTTAACAAGTTGTTTCTGGAATCCCATTCTAATAATTCCAGTTTCACCATTACGTTGTTTAGCAAGAATTACTTTAGTTTCTTGAACAGCAAATCCATTTAACATAATAACAGGTTCTGATTGTTTATTATTCTCCATGTGTTCTGGATCAACTAAACGGTCTCGGTGTAGTAAGATTACGACATCAGCATCTTGTTCTACAGAGCCAGATTCACGTAGGTTTGCAAGATTTGGTTCTTTCCCTTCTGCGTCTCTAGAGACTTGAGAGAGTGCAACGACAGGTATTTGCAACTCACGTGCTAAAGATTTCAAAGATCGTGATATCTCTGCTACTTGTTCATGTCTTGGCACGTTAGCATTCGATTCAGGATTGATTAAGCTAATGTAGTCAATGAATAATATTTTGATACCTTTTTCTCTTTTCATTCTTCTTGCTTGGCTTCGTAAATCGAATAATTTAATATGAGGGGTATCTTGAATATAAAGTTTGCCTTCATAGATTCGACCAGCGGCATCAATAATTGAGGTGGTATCTTGTGTTCTTAAGAGAGCAGATCGTATTCTCTTTGAGTCCACTTTGGCTTCTGCAGACAGAATTCTTTCCATGATAGCCATACTTGTCATTTCAGCAGAAAAGAATCCTACTGGTTCTTTCCTTTTGATGGCAATATCAACAGCAATAGTAATTGCAAAGGCTGTTTTACCAACTGAAGGCCGTGCCCCAATAACTATGAACTCACTTGGTTGAAACCCTCCAGTCATGTCATCAAGTTGAGCAAAACCTGATTTTACACCACTTGGATTTCCATGTTTTATACGTTCCATTACAAGGTCAACTGTTGATTTAACAAGTACTGAAGCATCTTCATAGTTATCTGCAAAACTTGAAGTAGCATTTTGCAAATCACTAAGAACTCTTTCTCCTTCATCTAATAGGAGTGATACATCTTTTGATTCATCAAATATTGATTCATAAAGTGTTCCACTGAATGAGATAAGAGCCCGTCTTAATGATAAAGAACGGACTATATCTGCATAATAGATTGCGTTTGTGGTAGTAGGGACGTCACTTGTTAGAGACGCAAGATAGCCCATGCCACCTATTAATTCAAGCATATCTGTTTTCTTCAGATATTCACTCATAGTGATCAAGTCAATTATTTGACCACTATGATCTTGATGAAATGATATTATGGCATCGTAAAGTGCTTGATGAGATGGTAAGTAGAAATCTTCTTTACGAAGAGTCATTATAATCTCATTAAAAGCATCAGCACTCAATAGGATTGCACCAAGTACTGCTTTTTCGGCGACTTCGTTATGTGGGGGACTTTTCCCCCACTGTACACAGATGCCATGTAATTGTTATTCCTCTGTTTCTGTTTCAGCGACTTCTGCTTTTTGTTCTGCAGCTAATTTTGCTTCTTTTTCGGCTTCTTTTTTAGCTTTGTCTTCAACAGCTTTGGCTTCTGCTGCTTCTTTCTTTACATCTTCTTCGCTTTTAACAATAAGTTTAACTACTGCAGATTCCCCTTCATATAAACGTATTCTAACTGAATATGTACCAACGTTTTTTAATTTCATGGGAAGCTACTTCAATTCTCTTTTTCTCGATGTCTAGGTCTTGTTTAGCAAGTGCTTCTTGTACCATTGTACTCGTTACAGATCCAAACAATTTCCCACTTTCACCTGCAGAAACAACCATAGTTAAACTAAGTTCATTAAGTCTGTCTCGTATTGAGGCTGCAGCCTTTCTTTTTTCTTCTTTTTCTTTTTTCAATTTGCTGCTGCTCGACCAGCAAATAATGCCTGATTTGATTTATTAAATAACACAGCAATGTTTTTAGGGAGTAGATAGTTACGGGCATAGCCGCTTTTGACTACTATCACATCCCCTTCTTCACCTAGATTTTGTACATCTTGGTTTAATATAATTTTCATAAGTTTTTCTCCTTACTCGTTCTGTCTATACGTAATCCATGTCTCACTTATCCCTAAAAGAGGGAAGCCTAAAATAAACACCACATTTGCCCCTGGTAGTATTAAAAGAGCACCACTTAGAAAAAATATTCTACTTGGTCTAATGTGTGGAACTTTTTTTACCAAAAATTAGTGGCTATTGAAATTCCTTGCACTGTATAAAGCAACGCAATCACAGTAGATACATTGTAGGCCAGACTCTCTAATAGTACTGAATCTACCAAAATGATAGTAATATCGCACTCATTCCTGCAAGCAGGAACCAAATAGCCTCGTGGGGAATTCTCCACTTCAGCATCCTTTCTTGAAACTCACTATTAAATCGTTTAGTAATCATTTCACTAATAAAGACTGCTACTCCAAATTGTGCAATAAAGAACATTAGTCCAACATTAGTAATCATTGATGTAACGATATTTGCGACTTCATTCATATCATTTACTGGCATTTGATTTATCATCACCAATGATACAAGAGAAGTTATCAAGTCCTGATATACATCTTTAGTATATAGGGCAGATTCACTGTTTCCACTAAGCCATACTACTATCAAAAAATCCTGAAACAAACGCAAAAAGAGAAGCATAAAGTAACCTATATAACATTCTCTTCTTTTCTGTTGCAATCCATACACCACTAGCAATTAGAGTAGAAATTGGTAAATATAATCCTATTATAAATAAACCAAAACCTTCTCCTTTATTAAGCAGATCCCTTAACTGTATAAAATGATACGCAATTACAAACAGTATCACTATAAGGACTGATAACAATCCTTTATTAACAGTTTCCACTTTATGAGAAGACAACAATAACACTATTACCGATAAAAGGTGGATGATGTAATCCAATATAGTGCAATCGAGATTGCTATTGGTAACACAACAGTCCTTAGTGTTTTATTACTCCTCAGTGGTTCCATATCATCCCTATTTTCTGTCGAAAGGAAGATATGCGAGTACTCTTGCTCTTTTTATTTCTGTTGTTAGAGCTCTTTGGTGTTTGCACAGTTTCCAGTAATTCTACTAGGAAGAATTTTACCTCTTTCAGTAACATATCTTCTTAACATGTCTGGATTCTTATAATCGGCAGTGAGATTCTGAGTACAGAACTTACACACCTTTTTTCTTAAAAGTTCCTCGTTTTGAAGAAAAAACGACGGTCTCGAGAACCTGATCCACTTCGATCTCTATCGTCTTTATCATAATTTCTTGAATTATCTTGGTCATCTCGCATGATAGTTATTACTCCTCATCAATTGTTTAAAATGGAATATCATCGTCAAATTGTTCAGGGCCAGGGAATGATGGAGCGCTATTATTGTAGGAATTGTTTCCACTAGGTCTATCATTTGATGGTGCTGGTTTTGCACTCTTATTCTGGCTATATGAACGATTATCTGATTGATTTGATTGTGCACTAGATGCACTTCCACTAGATAATAGTTGTATTGAATTCGCAACAATTTCTACACGTTGTCTTGCTTGGCCATCTTGCTCCCACCTGTTTTGTCTTAGTTCACCACTAATACAAACCTGTGTCCCTTTTGAGAGTGATTTCTCAATATAATGAAGATATTTTCCCCACGCTATAACATTAAAAAAACTTACTTCATCTTCTCTCTGATCGCCCTGACCCCTTAACGCGATTTACTGCAAGAGAAAATTTACCTAAAGTTCTATCATTGCCAAAGTCTGTGAGTTCTACATCTCGAGTGAGACGTCCTACTAATACTACGTTGTTGATATCAGTTGCCATACAATCCTTCTCCAGTTGTTATTTTATCAGTCTTTTACAACAAATAAAAAACTTCATAATTGGTTGCATTAGTCTAAATGTTGCACTCATAGAGTTGACCATTGATGGATCACAGTTGAGTTCATAATAGTGATAATGTCCCTTGTCTTGTTTCTTGATGGGATAAGCGAGATTTCTTACACCCATGTCATCGTGTTTAACGATTTCTACTTGATGTGTTGAGAATTCTTTCTCAACAAGTTCAAGGCCTTTAGTATTCATTTCCTCATTTGAGTCGAAAATGAACGTTAGTTCATAGTACTTCATAGTTCCTCCTTGCGGACTATTTGATCCACGTAAAGTGGATAAAGAGGTCAAAGTACACTAACATGACAGATTTAAAGTGTCAAGATACTTCGATTCTCTTATCATCTAGTCCAAACAATTTCTTGTTTCACAGAAAAGTGCATACTTAGTAATTAGTACGGCTTACATTTTCTCCACAAGCTTACAGGATTACAACAACCCCAAATATTTCAATCCGACATTACGCAAATTATTCGCAGCATTAATATCTCGATTGTGTAAAGTATTACAATGTGAACAGACCCACTCTATTTGATGTAGTTCTAAGTTTTTATTTTTATATCCACAGTAACTACAGAGTTTGGATGATGGATAATAGGTGCTTACTTGAATTATATGTGTTCCATATTCTTGTCCTTTTTGTTTTAGTTTTTCTACAAAATCCCCATAACGTACATCATGTATTGATTTTGCTATGTTCATGCCTTTAATCATTTCTTTCATATCAAGTTTTTCTATGCATATAGCATCATATGTATTAACAAGGTAATAGATGAGGTTTTGATTGAAATACGAACGAGAATTAGCGATCTTTTCATATATTAATGCAACTTTTTTTCTCTCTTTACTCCAGTTCTTTGATTGATTATTGTTTTTTTGATAATCTTCTTTGTGCGATTGTCAATTTTTTTTGGTATTTTTGCATATTTCTAATAAATTCTGGAGAAGCACCTTTATTGTCTATATAAAATTTTGATAAAGACATATCTATTCCAATTACTTTTAAAGGATCTGTTATGTTCTTTTTATATACATATTGTTGAGTAGAAGAATATAAAATTGCAACAAAATATTTTTCACTAGAAGTTCGTGTTACTGTCGCTGAGACTATTTCCCCATAACCATGTTCTCTTTGATCTCTAAAGGAGATATTTCTGAGTGTAGGCAGCGTAACGGCTTTTTTTTTGAAAGTCTATCATAATGTTATTATTTGAAAAGAGTGTTTTATAGCTGTTATGTATCTTTTTTCTTTTTTATATTTTGGGAGTGATACTTCAGTAATATCCTTTGCATGTAATATTGATTTTATAAAGGTCGTAAAGACTATTTCTAATTTCTTTCTGCTTTGAATTAGTGCTATTGAATCAACTTCTTTTAAGCCATAGATATTCATTCATATATTCAATTTCTGTCTTATATATTATCGAGGAATTAGCAAAGTGTAGGTAATTCTCATGGTTTAGTGAAGAAATTCTTTCATACAGCATCATGTTATATAATGCTCTCGTTGCCCCAAGATTTTTATCAATTTGCGTTTTTTTGTTTTTTATTTAGGATATATTCTAATTCTTAGAGCTTTGTATTGTTTCATACTATCTAAGACGTAGTGATGATAAGATTTGCTTTTTATGCTAGAAATACGAAAACCGCCGGAGCGACCGACGGTTTTAAAAGATTGCCTCAAGAACGATTATTTGTTCTTGTGTCTTATTTTTTCTAAGCTTTTTCTTTTCGCTTATGTGTGGCAATCTTATGTCTTTTTCTTTTTCTTCCACAGGCACTATAAAACTCCTTATCGATAAGATATAACTTGTAATTACAGCGGTCATTATGAATGGTAAGTCTATAATGGTCAAGTGCTAGAAAAAACAATTTTTATAGGATAGATTTATCTTTATGAATGTTCTCATATTTGGCCTTGGTCTTCATAATGGTGGGTATAGTGCCGCCATGTATTATACTAAACGCAATTATAAGGTTACTATTACTGATATTAAGTGTCAAAATGAATTCGGCAAACTTGTCGACACTCTCACTGATGCTAATTGCCAGTTACGTCTTGGAGAGCATAGAAAGGAAGATTTTTTATATGCTGATCTTATTATAAAAAATCCAGCAATCAGACCAGATAATTATTTTTTAACTCTAAATAGTCATATAACTACCGATATTGTGTCTCTACTTCGTTTTCTTGAGGGAAATAATCACGCTCATATCATTGCAATAAGTGGTACAAAAGGAAAAAGTTCGACGACGAATATGATAACTCAAGTATTAAGGACTTTTGGACAAAAAGTATTCTTTGGAGGAAATATTGGTATTAGTGGTTATGTTCTAATTGAAGAAATAGAAGCATTTGATAGGGATAAAGATTTTTATGTTGTATTAGAACTTTCTAGCTGGCAAATTAGAGATTTGAGTCTCTATGGAAAAGATGTAGATATCATTTTTGATTTCATAATAATCACAAATCTATATCCTGATCATGGTGATTACTATAATGATGTGAGGTCATACTATAAAGAGAAGTTACAAATATTATCTTATAATGCTCACAGAACGTATTTGAGTGTACAAGCAAAAGAGGCAATTGATTCTCTCTCTATTAAAGTTGAAAGTAATGTACAATACCTTGAACCTAGGAATCTAGTTATAGAACCACTTCTCCATTTAGGATTTGATGAAAGGTCTATACAAAAGGCGTTGAGTTCTTATATTGGGTTACCTCATAGAAGAGAAGTTGTTGCTATAAAAAACTTGATTACTTGGATCAATGATAGTAGTGCGACAATTCCACAGGCTATGAATTATACTCTAAGTGAGATAACGACTCCATATATTCTTATATTTGGAGGATCAGATAAGAACAGTGATATTGAAGTATCCTTAAAGTATCTTCAAGAGGCTTTTCATCTTATTGTTCTCGATGGTTCTTTTACTCAAACAAAAATAATTCCATTTTAGAGAAAGAATCACTTAGTTATAGTGGTCCTTTTGATGATATGAAAGATGCTGTCATGGAGGGATATCGTAAGGCTCATACATATTGCGATAAAATTACCGTTGTTCTTTCACCAGGAGCGGCTTCATTTGGTCCATTTTTGAATTCTGATGAGAGAGGCAATTTGTTTAAAAAGTACGTTCTTCAATTATCCTGAGATATTCCATATTGTTGTTTATTCACTGTTGGTTTACTTTTTCGATAGAGAGCATAGCGTATGTTTTCAAAGAATATATAGAGACCATGTATTAATGGGATATAGACATAATCGGTACTAGGTGGTCTAAAGTAGCGTTTCCCACCAAAAGATTGTTTAAAGAGGGTAAGACTTTCTAAGTTTCCTCCCCTTTTCCCAGGCCCTGATATTCCATGTAAATCATAATATTTTTTACCATTGAGGCATGCTTTATGAATTGAGTAGTCTTGTAGTAAATATGATGGAGTAATTCCTTGGATTCTCATTGAAGCACCAAATAAATAGACAACATAATCGTTACTAGATATTGTAATTACTCCACCTACTACCTTTTTTTTATAGATAGCAAGGACAAGTTCTGTGTGTTTTCTAATGTTTTTATCATGTAAGAGTGAAGATATATATTCTTTGCTTCGAGTTGAAAATCCATCTCTCCTTGCTGTTAATGAGTACATGCTATACCACTGATCAAAGAGGTATCTTTTCTGATTATATTCTACAATAGTGACTTCATCATTTTCAGATTTTCTCATGGATCTTTTTGCTCGTTGTCTATAATGTTCTTTTATATATTCATACCCTGATGAGAGATCAATAATGTTTGTTGCTTCTGGCTGGACTGAATCTTTACATTCCTTGAGTCTTCTTCCTTTTAAGATGAATTATATTTCTTTCATCGTCAAAGGTATATGGAAAGTCGTAACGTAAAAACAAGAGTGGAAGATGTAACTCTTCTTTTATCTTTTTTGCAAGTTGTTGAATGAATTTAGTATCTGATGTCTCTGTGATTTGTAATAGAGAGGAAAATGGGATATAGGCAAAAACAAATATGGGTGGAAGACTTTTTGTAAGAATCAGTATATCTCTATGTATTTCACTTGAGTTACATGTGAGTCTAAAAGCGTGAGGCTTCCATCCATTCTTTTGCTTAATATAAGCCCATGATGAACTTTGAAAAGGATGTAATGATGTGGATAATTCATCTATATGTATTGCTTTAAGATGAAATTCTTCCATATTCTAGCCAATCTCACCATTAAGGTAAGTTGAAACGGTTAAGGGAGTTTCTCCCGAACCAATTGTTGTTTCATTTACTTTTACAATTCCTTCTTCGCTATACATGTTATATGAGAAAAAGACATCTGCTTTAAGTTGAGTTCGTGTTTCAGGAAGCTCAGTACCAAAAGGGTGTAGTTGTGTTCCCACTTCAAATTGTGGAGCAAAAATGACTTCGCAGGTTGAATGTTCTTCTTTGGTAGGGTCGGATGCTGCTAAAAGCATTCCTCGACTTTTTACTCCTCTAAAATTTTGCAGGTTTCAAGTTCTCAACAAGTATGATGTTTTGACCTAGTAATTCTTCTTTCGTATAATAAGGGACTATTGATGATACGATTTGAGTAGGTTCCGGCGAGCCTGTATTGAGTTGAATAATATATAATCGTTCTCCACCAGGATGTTGTTCTACTTCTTCTATTTTTGCAACTTTCAGGGCCACTTTGTTGGCAAACTGTTGTTCAATGCTTACTTGTTCCTCTTTCTCTTGCACGGTTCTCTCCTCATTTCTAGATGCCTGTGTGCCACTATATTTAATTTTTAGTTCTTCAATTCTGTCATCATCTAATTTTACAAAGAGATGTTCGATCTTTTGAAGTCTACCTATCCCATCTAATGACCCAAGCATTTCATATGTTGTATGTTCGGCTTCTAAGAATTTTAATATTTTTTGGCTTGTAGATGGCATAAATGGATGCAGTAAATATCCTATGTCTCTAATTAGTATGGTGAGGGTAAGTAGGAGTGTTTTTGTTTTATCATTATCCTCTTTCATAAGTTTCCAAGGTTCTGCGTCTTGAAATGCTTTATTACCTATTGATGATAGTTTAAGGATTTCTCTTAATGCGTCTCTTAGTTCTGCTCTTTCAAAATAGGTATCAATTTGTGTTTCAGTTTCTTTTTATTTGTTCTAGTAATTGAGAATCTACTGATGTGGTTTCTAGTTTTCCATCATAAAAGCGATGTATGAATGAGAGTGTTCTATTAACCAGATTTGATATATTCCCAATGAGCTCTTTATTCACTTTTTCTTGGAAGTCTTTCCATGTAAACAAGACGTCTGCCTTTTCTGGTCTATTATAAAATAGATAGAATCTCCATACATCTGCAGGTATTTTTGTATCTTGTACATCATTTCCAAATATTCCAATCCCTAAGCTTTTCGAGAATTTCCCATCTTCATAGTTAAGGTATTCACTGCTAGACATATGGTGTAGCATTGTCCAATTCTGGCCTGTTGCTAATAGAGAGGATGGGAAAATAACTGTATGAAATGGGATGTTATCTTTTCCAATGAATTGGAAGAGTTCTGTGTTTTCATTATCAAACCACCATTTTTTCCATTCATCTGTATAAGCTGCTGTGATTGAGATATATCCTATGGGGGCATCAAACCATACATAAAATACTTTGTGTTCAAATCCTTCTTTTGGAACAGGGATTCCCCACTGTAAGTCTCGAGTAATAGCTCTTTCCTTTAGTCCGTCTCTTATCCAACTTTTTGTTGTTTGTATTGCATTTTTTTGCCCAAAATCCTTCAACACTTGCACTGTCTAGCCATTCTTGTAATAAAGGGAGTACTTTTGGAAGATCTATATAAAGGTGTTTTGTTTTTTTGATGATTGGTGTGTTATGACATACAGAACATTGAGGTTCAATAAGATCACTAGGGTCTAATAATGTTTGACAATTGTCACACTGATCACCTCTGGCACCAACAGACCCACATTTTGGGCAAGTTCCAATAACAAATCTATCAGCTAAGAATCTTTGATCATGTTCACAATAGAGTTGTTCTATTTCTTTTTCACTTATATAGCCATTTTATCGACAAGTCGAAAGATATCTTGAACAATTTGTGTTTGTTCTTTACTACTCGTTCGACCGAAAAAGTCAAAATCAATATTAAACCATGTGTATATATCTTTGTGTATTACATGAAAACGGTCGCAGAGCTCTTTTGGAGAGATGCCTTCTTGGAGTGCTCTAGTTTCACTCGCTGTTCCATATTCATCAGTCCCACAAATATATAAGGTTTCATATCCTTTTATCCTACAGAACCGTGCAAAACAGTCTGCTGATAGAACTTGGATCAAATTCCCTAAATGAGGAATGTTATTTACATAAGGTAATGCTGAGGTAACAAGTCTTTTTTTCATAAGGAACACTATACTCTTCTGTTCCTTTTTTTTCAATCATTCTATTAAATTTTGATATTAAGTGAATAAATTACTTTAATCTTCTTTACAGAGGTTCATTGACGATAGATTATATCTACTATACATTAAAATAGTACCGATTTAATCGGAATTTTCAAGGAGGAGATGCAATGAACAATTCGGATGCGTCCCAAGGAAAGTTTCAACTTAGTCCGAAACTTATCATAGCTATCATAGGCATTGTTATACTTTTTGCACTGGTGATGAGTAGCTTTTTTGTTGTGGACCAGAGTGAAGAAGCTGTTGTTTTACGCTTTGGTAAATACAATAGAACCGTAGGTCCGGGGTTACAAACAAAGTTGCCTTTAGGAATCGATAAAAATTTTAATATCCCAACAAGGGTTGTTCAAACTATGACTTTTGGGCAAACTTCACCATCAAGTTTTAACTCAAATTTCATGAATTCACCAACTGGATCTTCAGCTGGGGAATCAATCATGCTAACAGGGGATTTGAATATTGTGGATGTACAATGGATTATTCAATATCGTATTGAAGACCCTGCAAAATGGCTCTTTAAGGTTCGAGAAAAAGATAAAACCATCAGAGATATTAGTCAATCCGTTCTTAATATGTTAGTAGGAGATCTTCCTATTTTAGCAATTATGTCTAGCGAGAGAACAGCAATAGAAATTGAATCTCAGGATCGAATGCAAAAAGCATTTGATTCTTATGAGTTAGGAATACGTATTGTTACTGTTAAATTACAAAATACTGTTCCTCCAGTTGGTGAAGTTCAAGATGCTTTTGAAGATGTTAACAAAGCTATCCAAGATATGAATAGATACATCAATGAAGGGAAACAGTCTTATAATAAAGAGATTCCACGGGCACAAGGTGAAGCAAGTAAGATTATCCAAGTTGCTGAAGGATATGCAGCAGAGAGAGTAAATAATGCTCTTGGAGATGTTGCTAGATTCAATTCAGTTCGAGAGGCATATTCTTTGAGTAAAGAGATTACAGCTCGTCGTCTATACATTGAAACAATGGAAGAAGTCTTAAATAGCGAGAATACTGGGAGTATCACTCTCATAGATAAAACGTTGGAGAATTTCCTTCCCGTAAGCCAGTTTACTACACTGGGAGGTGAAAAATGAAAAAATTAATTACTACTGGGGTTGTTATATTAATCCTTGTTATCATATTTTTATTACTCGGACCTTTTTTCATTATTCAAGAGGGTGAATTAGCAGTTGTCACCCGTTTTGGAAGAATCGTGAATACTTATGAAGAAGCGGGATTAAAAATTCGTGTTCCTGTTGTTGACAATGTAATTATATACCCTAAGATGATTATGTCGTGGGATGGTGATGCTCAACGTATACCAACCAAAGAGAATCAGTTTATTTGGGTTGACACAACAGCTCGTTGGAGAATTTCAAATCCTTCAATTTTCTATCAATCTGTAAATACATTATCTAATGGTATTTTACGATTGAATGATGTTATTGACTCAACTATTCGTACTGTTATAAGTGAGAATTATCTCAATGAAGCGGTAAGGAATTCCAATAAAATTAATAATTTAAAAATTGAAGATCAGGTTGCTAATGTTGAAAGCTTAGAAGATGCTGAACAATTACGTAATCTTACACGTACTGAAATCAATCAAGAGTCTATTTACATTGGACGTGAAGGTCTTTCTTCTCAAATGCTTCAAATGGCAAGAAACTTTACTGCTGAGTTTGGTATTGAAGTTATCGATATTGTCATCAGACAGATTAGATACAGTGATGATTTAACTCAGAGTGTGTATCAAAGAATGATAAAAGAAAGAAATCAGATAGCTGAAGCGTATCGTTCTTATGGTGAAGGACAACAGGCCCGCTGGTTGGTAAAACAGAGAATGATAAAAAGAGCATTATTAGTGAAGCGTATGCGACTAGTGAAGAAATAAAAGGTATAGCTGATGCAAAGGCTACCAATATCTATTCAATAAGTTATGAAGCTGATCCAGAGTTCTTTGTATTATGGAGAAACTTAGAATCATACAGGAAGACGATTCCTTCTATTAACAAAATTCTAAGCACTGATATGGATTACTTTAATTTCCTATACTCTCCTACTAGTTTAATTGAGTAGATTATTTAGATAGCAATAGAGCCACTATTCATCGAATGAACAGTGGCTCTTCTTTTATTTTAGTTAATTTTAACTACATGAGGGACATATTCCACTTAAGTAGACTGTTACTTCATGTACTTTATATTCTTTCTCTAAAGCTATTTCAGGAATTGTAGTATCAAAAATATCAAATATTTTATTACATTTTTCACATTTTGAAATGTAGGTGCGGTGTTACATTAGCATCATATCGCATTTCTTGGGATCTATGCCCACTGTTTTCACCACGTTTTTATCGACTAATAAGTGTAGAACATTATAAACAGTTGTTCTTGATATTGATGCCATTGTACTTTTTAATCCATTGTATATATCATCTGCTGTTGGATGTACTCTATGTTTGTTTAAATATTCGAGGACGGCCACTCTATGGTTTAATGGTCTAATTCCATGTGTTTTAAGCTGTGAAATTTCATTGTTATAATACAGTTCCATCTTCAAATCTCCCCACCATTATTAATAAAGGCTAAATTCTTATGTCATTAGTTTGTTCATTTAATCATAAGAGAAAAATTGAGAATAATAAAGATATAATTTAAATAATTGTTGTTTTTATGTTATTACAATTTAAGATATATTCCACTTCCTCTTATCTGTTTTGTTCACTATAGTATCATATGGAGATGTTGATGAAACAGCAATGTTTTTTTACATTATGTATTATTCCCATTAATTTCAGTACTCTTTTTGGTTGGATGTAGTACTGTATCTCCTGTGGATGAACCTCCTGTTGAATCATATGAGCTATTTACAGGTGTTGTGAATTATCCTGGTAATCTATACTTTCCTTCTCGTGTACGTCTTGTCATCACTCTTAATGAGCATGATATTTTTGATGGGTCTGCTTCTTTGGTGGTTTCCCAAACGATAAATAATCCTCAACGTTTTCCAGTAAATTATACTCTACGATACTTATCTGAAGAGATTGATTCTTCTAACTTTTTCTCTATCTCTTACAAGTTATATAGAGGGGAAGAAGATGAACCATTTCTTTTTGCACAGAGTAAAAAAAGTCAAAGAATCTGAATTACATAATCCTGTCAATATTTTCCTAAAACCATTTTAATCTATTTTTGTATATTTATACAGTATGCACTTGAATATTGTTAATTATTATGCAATATTGCAGGTAATTAATGAGTATATATACGCAAAATGTATAACGAGGTGAATAAAAATGGCAAAAGAAAAAGTGATTTTAGCATATAGTGGTGGTCTTGATACTTCAGTGATTCTGAAGTGGCTTGCTAACAAAGGTTTTGATGTTATTGCATATGTTGCTAATGTTGGTCAGAAAGAGGATTTTGAAGCAATTAAAGAGAAAGCATTTGCAACTGGTGCTTCAAAAGTGTATGTAGAAGATCTTCGTGAAGAACTTGTGACCGATTATATCTTCCATGCATTGAAAGCAAATGCTATGTACGAGGGGAGATATCTTCTTGGAACAAGTATTGCCCGTCCAATTATTGCTAAACGTCATATTGAAATTGCTAAGAAAGAGAATACATTATATGTTGCCCATGGTGCTACTGGAAAGGGAAATGATCAAGTTCGTTTTGAATTGGGATATTATGCTCTCATGCCTGAAGTTAAGATCATTGCTCCTTGGAAGGATCCTGAATGGTTAAGTGAGTTTGAAGGTAGATCTCATATGATTGATTATGCTAATAAGTATAATATTCCTATTAAAGCTTCTACAAAGAAACCATACAGTGAAGATGAAAACATCTTACATATTTCACATGAGGCTGGTATTTTAGAAGACCCTAATCTTATGTGTCCTGAAGAGGTCTTTAGTCATACATTAAGTCCACTCAATGCTCCTGATGAACAAACAATTTTAGCAATTGAGTTTGTTGATGGAATTCCTGTTAAAGTTACAAATGAAAATGATGGGACTGTTATAGATACTCCTCTTGAGTTATTTATGTATCTTAATCAAGTGGGTCATGACAATGCTGTTGGTAGAGTAGATATGGTTGAAAACAGGTATGTTGGTATTAAGAGTAGAGGGGTATATGAGACACCAGGGGGAACAATTCTTTGGTTTGCTCATCGCGATTTAGAGGGTATTTGTATGGATAAAGAGGTCATGCATCTACGTGATATGCTTATGCCAAAATTTGCTGAGATTATTTATAATGGCTATTGGTTTAGTCCTGAGTTTGATTTCCTTTTCTTCTGCTTTTAATAAAAGCCAGGAATTAATCACGGGCATTTCTAAGGTTGCTATATTAAAGGGGACTATGATTAGTGCTGGAGTGAGTAGTCCATATTCTTTATATAATGAGAAGCTTGGGAGTATGGAAGTTTCTGGCGGGTATCAACCAGTTGATTGTAAAGGATTTATCAATATTAACGGTATTAGGTTACAAGCCCACCATTACTGGTTAAAAGCTAAAGAATTAGATGATGCAGGGAAGAGATAGAATTTAATCTTTATATTAGTTCTTCATAATGTTCAACACCAAGAGCAAGGATGCGTTCTATGTGATCGTCGTTAAGACGGTAATATATACTGCGTCCTTCTTTTCTACTATGAACTAATCTTGATGCTTTTAATAATTTTAGTTGTTGTGATATTGTGGATTGTTGCATATTGAGGGAATGTGCAATACTAAGAACAGGGAGTTCTCCTTTTTGTAGGAGAAAAAGGATTTTTAATCGAGTGGAATCGCCAAATACTTTAAAAAAGGTGGCAATTTCATAAATATGTTCATCCGGTGGTATGCGAAAGATCTCTTTATCATTCATAATTAATTATTCTACCATAATGAATGATAGCCGGGCAATATGAATGTCTCTTGCAAATTTTTTTCTATTTTCTGTACAAACGATATTACAATTCAATAAGTGAGGTGATGAAGTGTCTAGTTCTAATAATAAATTAATTGTAGGTTGGATTGGAACTGGTGTGATGGGAAGGTATATGTGTGAACATATCATGCCTCTCGCTTCTAAAACTGTTGTATACAATAGGACTGTAGAAAAGACTCGTGTGCTAGCTGATGCTGGTGCTATAGTTGTTAATAGTCCTAAAGAAGTGGCAGAGCAAGCTGACATAGTATTTACAATAGTAGGTCATCCTAAGGATGTAAGGGATGTATACTTTGGAGAATTTGGACTATTTAGTGCTTCTCCTAAAGGTTCTTTATTTATTGATATGACTACTACTGAACCTTCTCTTTCTAATTGAAATAGAAAAAATGGCTCTTTCTTTGGGCTGCAATGCTCTTGATGCCCCAGTTAGTGGTGGTGATGTAGGTGCTAAAGAGGCTCGACTTACTATTATGGTGGGGGGTAAGAAATCCTGTTATGATACTGCTCTTCCTTTTTTTTAATACGATGGGAACGGCTACTTTACAAGGAGGTCCTGGAAGTGGTCAACATACGAAAATGTGTAATCAGATTGTAATTGCAGGAACTATGGCAGGTGTATGTGAATCACTTTTGTATGCGAGAAAAGCTGGTCTTGATGGGAATAATCTTATAGAGACTATCTCAAAAGGCGCTGCAGGTTGCTGGTCTTTACAAAATTTAGCTCCAAGAATCATAGACAATAATTATCATCCTGGATTTATGATTGATCATTTTGTAAAAGATATGGGGATTGCCTTAGCAGAGGCTAAAAAAATGTCTATAGCTCTCCCCTCTCTTGCTTTAGTTGAACAGCTCTATATTTCGTTGCAAAGTTCTTCTCAAGGTCATTTAGGTACTCAAGCTCTCGTTCTTGCGCTAGATCGTATTAATGATACGCATCTATTTTCCACATAGGAGGAATACTATGGAAATAAATAAAGAATTCGCAACTCTTACGCTCCCCGGTAAAGAACCAATTCAAATACCTGTTATTACCGATAATATGGGTGCAAAATCGATTGATATCCGTTCTTTTAGAAAAGAGACTGGATATATTACTTACGATCCTGGATTTGTTAATACAGGTAGTTGTACCAGTAGTATTTGTTTTGTTGATGGGGAACAAGGTATTTTACGCTACCGAGGATATGATATCGAAGATTTAGTCGAAAAGTGTGACTTTGTTGAGGTAGCCTATTTATTAATCAAGGGTGAGCTCCCAGATGAGAAAGAAAGACACAGGTATGCTGATTTACTGAATAAAGAGTCATTACTACATTATGATATGCAAAGTTTTTTTAGAGGGTATCCTTTTGATGCTCATCCTATGTCTGTTTTAGCTGCAATGAGTGTTTCACTTAGTGCGTTCTATCCTGAGATGGATGATATTGACCCGGAATTGCAAGTCGACTTTGCTGTGACTAGGCTTGTTTCTAAGATTAGAACTATTACTGCATTCCAATATAGGCACATGAGAGGCGAAGATTTTGTTAATCCTTCTTATAAATTAAGCTATTGTGAAAACTTTTTAAATATGTTGTTTAGTTCTCCTGTTTTTGATTATAAGATTAATCCTCTCCATGTTAAGGCTCTTAATCAGTTGTTAATAATTCATGCAGACCATGAGCAAACTGTTCTACTACTGCTGTTCGTTTAACTGCAAGTAGTGAGGCTAATCTATATGCTTCTGTTTCTGCTGGTATTTGTGCTCTTTGGGGGTATAAACATGGAGGAGCAAATCAGGCTGTGATTGAAATGCTTGAACAGGCTCATGCAAACGGATGGACGGCTCAAGATATGGTGGATAAAGCAAAAGATAAATCTACTCCATATCTTGTGATGGGTTTTGGTCATAGGGTATATAAGACTTTCGACCCTCGAGCTAAGATTGCTAAGCGTTTATGTAAAGAGGTTCTTGCAGAGAGTGGAGAAGTTGATCCGTTGTTAGAACTTGCTCTTGAGCTTGAAGATGTTGCGACAAAAGATCCGTTCTTTATTGAACGTGGATTATATCCTAATGTAGACTTTTATACTGGCCTAATTTTTAGAAGAATGGGTATTCCTACTAATATGTTTACTACATTATTTGCAATTGGCCGTCTTCCTGGTTGGATTGCTCACTGGTTAGAGTGGAAAAAGGATCCTTATGGGAAAATTGGTAGACCTCGACAGGTTTACGATGGTCCTTTTGTAAGAAAGGTACATGATATTAAAGAGAGATAATGAGTAAGGGCTAGCCATTGGCTAGCCCTTGTTGTTAGTTATTCGTGTGTAGATCCATGAGTTTTTGTATACTCAAGTAGTCCTCCTGCTTTCAGGTATGCTACTTGAAGATGACTTATCTTTGCGGTCGTCTCAATATCTATATCTTTTGTGTTATTCTTTACTTTTATTGGTGTTTGATTTTTAAGATGTTCCTCAATTTGTTCGAATACATGTTCTATTGATAACATATCATTTTGATCAATTTCATCATATTGTTCTTCTTTTAAGAATTCTAGTGGTAGTATTCCAAAGTTGATGAGGTTCGCATGGTGAATCCTTTCAAAGGATTTTGTAATTATTACTTTTACTCCTAAGTACATTGGACATATTGCTGCATGTTCTCTACTAGAGCCTTGTCCGTAACTGCTCCCAGCTACAACAATATTATGTGTTCCTTTCTCCAGTTGTTTTTTGCATCTATCGTGAAATGTAGGGTCAACGCCTTCAAAAGTATAATGAGCATACTGTGGAATATTTGATCGGTATTTTAATCGCTGTCCTGCTGGCATAATATGATCTGTAGTAATTTTATCACCTGCTTTAAGGGTGACGATTCCATGAATGTTGTTTTCTAAGGGTGTTCCGTATGGTGGATTTCCAATGTTTGGCCCTCTGATAATTTCTATATCATTTGTATGTTCTTTAGGAAATTCTAGCATGCTATCATCTACATAAAAATGTTCAGGTATTTGTTTTTCCGGGTAAGGATATCCATGGTTTGAAAGTGGGTCGGTAAAATAGCCGTTGATTGCACTTAATACTGCTGTTTCTGGGCTTACGAGGTAAACTTGCGCGCTTTTTGTTCCGCTGCGACCTTCAAAGTTTCTGTTGTTTGTTCTCAATGATACAGCGTTTGTTGAAGGAGATTGATGATTTCCTATGCAAAAGCCACATGCTGATTCTAATATTCGCGCTCCACTTTGAATCATATGAGAGAGAGTTCCATCTTGAGAGAGCATCATGAATACTTCTCTAGATCCTGGGGCTATTCCAAGAGAGACTGATGGATGGACTTTTTTCCCTTTTAAAAGTTGTCCAACAAGGTATAGGTCGGCATAAGAGCTGTTGGTACATGAACCGATAAGTACTTGATCAATTTTTTTATGCTCAACACTTTGCACATTCACAACATTTCCTGGAGAATGGGGTGCTGCTGTTTTGGTACTACTTGTGATAAGTCTATTTCAAATATTTCATCATAAGTGGCATGTTCATCTGCTTGTAATGGTGTATAGAGGTCTTCTCTATTGTGAGCTAATAGGAATTGGTATGTTATTTCGTCTGATGGAAATAAGGAGGTGGTTACTCCACATTCCGCTCCCATGTTACAAATTGTTGATCGTTCTGGAATTGTGAGGCTTTTTACTCCTTCTCCATAGTATTCGAAAACGGTATTAACATTTCCTTTGACTCCATATTTTTCAAGTACAGTAAGGATGATATCTTTAGCACTTACATAGTCTCTTAAGCGATTGGTAAGGTGTATTCCAATAACTTTTGGACAGATAAGATGAAATGGTCCGCCTCCCATAGCTACAGCGATGTCGAGGCCTCCCGCTCCTATTGCTATCATGCTAAGGCCTCCCCCTGTTGGGGTGTGAGAGTCACTTCCTAATAATGTTTTTCCCGGTGCTCCAAAGCGTTCGAGGTGGACTTGGTGACAAATGCCATTTCCAGGTCTAGAGAATACTATTCCATATTTTTTGGCAACACTTTCTAAGTATTTGTGATCATCTGCGTTTTCAAATCCAACTTGAATAGTGTTATGGTCAACATATGAGACTGCAAGTTCATTTTGAACTCTATCAAATCCTAAAGTCTCAAACTGTAGATAGGCCATGGTCCCAGTTGCATCTTGAGTAAGTGTTTGGTCTATGAGAATAGAAATTTCTTTCCCTTGTTTCATTTCTCCCGTTCTGAGATGTTGTTCTAATATCTTATAGGTGAGTGTTGATGGCATTGTTCTATGTTCCTCCATATGTGTATCTGTATTGTGACCTATTTGTTTTTTTCGTATAGGTCTTTATTTTTTAAAAATGTGTTGCACTGTTAACAAGAGAATGGGAAGGAGGACGAATATGGAGCACATATACAACACTTGAGTAAATCCAAATTGTTGATATAGTGTTCCTCCTATCGTACTTCCAATTACTGTTCCAATGGTTAGTATAGCTTCATGAATGAGCATTCTTTTTGATCTATTCAGACTACCACTCACTCCATGGAATATACTGAATGTATACATCATGGCAAAAAGTGAACCAAATATGATAAAAAAGAGTGCATAGCCAAGAAATGATGAGATCTGAGTTGCAATAAGTGCAATAATTGAGGATGAAATGAGTGTGAGAAATATTGCTTTTTTATTAAAATGCCACCAACTTGTGATTCCTAGAAGATGAAAGACAAAGACAGTGCTAATTCCTCTTATGAATAGGAGTACTCCAACACTACTTTTTGAAAAAGGGAGGGAATCAAGTGCGTAGATGGGGAATATTGTAAGAACAACTGCAAGTGCTACATATAGAGTAAGATTTCCTACCCAAGAGACATATCTTAGTGGAGTTGATTGATCTGTTGCTAACTGTTGTTGTTTGCGCTTATGCTCGCTTACAACCCCTTTCATGTCTGGAACAATGTTTCCACTTATGTTGAGTAACAAAATTACCACTATGAATAAGCCTATTGAAACATATAAAGGGAGACGAGTTGAAGACTCGACAAGGATTCCTGTAAGTAGAGGTGATAGAGCGGCTCCTACTGACCAGCTGACATTGAATGCTCCTGTTGATCTTGAAAGGAGTGGTCCTTCTTTTCCTCGTGATATCCAAGCAGCAAGCTGCGGCCACAAAAATGCCATAAAAAATCCATAAAGTATGAGAGCAAAGAATACAATGTGTATGTTTGTTGTTCCTAATATAATGAATAATGATACTAGCATTCCTAATTGTGATATTTGCACAGAGAGAGATGGGGTAATTTTAGAAGCAATGGGGTCAACTAAAAAGCATGAGAAGAAGTATGAGGATGTATAAAGGGCAGCAGATATTCCTATCATTTGTGCTGAAAGAGAGAATTGATAGCGAAGATAATAGACTAAGGCAAGGTTAATCATAGAAATAGTAAATTGCCCTAAAAAAGAGGTGAAAGATAGTATAATTAAAGATGTGGGATATCGTGTTTTGGTTTTCATTTCTCAACTATCTTTAGGGAAATTTGAAAGTTTATCAAGTCGTTTTATTGGATTAACAAAGAATTTTATGATTATTGTTTTTTTCATCTTCATAATATTTCGTTTTTTTTATTCTTTTGTTCTATTAGGATTTTTAAAGTTATCATTTTAGGTTTATATTTCTAAAATATTTCAATTCTTCTTCATTTTTCCCTTCTATCTTTCTTTATTTAAGTTGCATGATTCACTCTTTATAGATTATTGTATAAATATGAATCAAATATTATCAAATAGACCACTTGTTGCTGCTTTTTGTGCAGCAATGTTTGCACAATTCCTAAAACCATTTCTTCTATATCCTCTCGAAAGAAAGTTTGATTGTCGCTTATTTTTTTCGACAGGTGGGATGCCTTCTAGTCATACAGCTGGTGTTGTTGCTTTATGCACTTCGCTTCTTATTGTAGAGGGGTTTCAGAGTTATTATTTCGCAATTGCTTTTACATTTTGCTTCTATTGTTATTCACGATGCTATGGGCATAAGGAGAGCTGCTGGAAAACAAGCTGAAATAATTAATGAATGGAGTCGTCTTCTTACCCAAATTCATAATGATGGGGAATTTACTCCAGAGAATTTGAAAACAATGTTAGGGCATTCTTTTACCCAAGTTGTAGGGGGATTGGTAATTGGTATTTCAAGTGGTTTAATATTCACTTACATTCTTTTGAATATTTATACATCAATTATTGACAAATATTGCATATTTATGTAAATTAAATCATCTTAAAAGTTTTGGAGTGATTATGAAAAAAGATTATAGTTGTATCATTGCTACTTATTGCTATAGTAGCTACATCATTATTTGCTGGTGGTGAAAAAGAAGAAGGATATATTATTGGAAGCGATTGTACATGGCCTCCTTTTGAATATGTTGATGAGAATGGAGAGATTGTTGGTTTCGAAATTGACTTAATCCATGCAATCAGCGAATATTCAAATGTTCCTATGACTGTGAGAAACGTTGCTTGGGATGGTATTTTTGCTGGTCTTGCTAACGGAGCTTATGATGCTGTTGTTTCTGGTGTTACTATTTTAGACGAGAGAAAGAAAGTAATGGATTTCACTGTTCCAATTTTTAGAAGTAACTCAATCAATTCTTGTTACATCAAGTAATACTAATATTTCAAAAAGCAGCGATGTTGTTGGTAAGAAAGTTGGTGTTCAAATTGGAACTACTGGACAATTTGCTTTAGAAGCAATTGGTGGTGTTACTATAAAAAGTTATGATGAAATCGGTTTAGCTGTTGAAGATTTATTAAATAATAATCTTGATGCTGTTGTAGCAGATTCAATCATCGCTGCCGACTTTGTGTTAGCTAATGAAAATTATGCTGGAAAATTACTTGTAACTGGAACCCTTGAGGGTGATAAGGAGCAAATTGGTTGGGCTGTCAAGAAAGGTGATACTGAATTATTGAACATTCTTAATGATGGTATCAAAGCAATGATTGCGAACGGAACTGTTGATAAACTCAAAGAAAAATATAATATTCTGTAAATTAAATTAATATAACTTTTCAAGAGTATGGGAATAATCCTGTACTCTTGATATGTATGAGGTCTTATGGATACACCTAAAGAAGAAAAAATAGCTAGCTTAAAATAATGCAAAATTGAAAAAAAAGATTGTAAGTCCTCATCCTGATATTGAGAAAAGAAATACTTTATTATCTCCTCGTCTTGAGATGACAGATGGGGTTCTCATTCCTAATAAAAATAATAATTCTATTTTTAATGCATGGCGTTTTTACTTTTGCTTTCGCAATTCTTACGCTATCTTCTCTTGTAATTTTTGTTCCTGATCCTTATCGGCAAATCTTTTTGGTTGTCATAAAAGGTCTTCCAACTACGTTCCAGGTTACTATTTTTGCAATCATGGGGGCAATATTTATTGGGTTGTTTTGTTGGGCTGGGCTCAGTAAGTAAAAATCGTTTCATTAATATGCTTAGTGGGGTATATGTTGAATTTATTCGTGGGATTCCTCTATTAGTTCAATTGATATTCATTTACTATGCAATGGGTCGTATCTTCCAGATTGAGGGTATTTTCGCCGCAACAATTGCTCTTTCAATTTGTTTCGGTGCATATATGGGGGAGATTGTGAGGGCTGGTATCCAGGCTATCCCAAGGGGACAGATGGAGGCAGCTATTGCATTAGGGTTATCTAGAGGACAAGCGTTTCGTTATGTCATCATACCCCAAACCATCAAGGTTATTTTACCTGCAATAGGGAATGAATTTATCTCTATGTTAAAAGATTCTTCTCTTGTTTCAACAATTGCCTTAAGTGATATCTTAAGAAAAGGTAGAGAATATATTTCAAGAACTTTTTTATCACTAGAGACAATGTTCATTGTAGCTCTTGTCTATTTGGTAATAACTCTATTATTGAGTCGACTTGTAGGGATACTTGAAGAGAGGTTACATAAAAATGGATAGAATACAAATAAAGCATCTATATAAAGATTATCGAATGAATGATGGTACGATAGTGCATGCTGTTAAGGATGCCTCCTTGAGTGTAAAGAAAGGTGAGGTTGTGCTAATTATAGGGCCCTCTGGTTCTGGTAAAAGCACTCTCCTTAGGAGTGTGAATAAGCTTGAAATTCCAACAAGTGGAAACATATTCATTGATGAGGAAGAGGTGACTGCTACTCGAGATATTAGGGGTGTACGAGAAGAGGTTGGAATGGTGTTCCAATCTTTTAACCTATTTGCTCATCTTTCAGTTCTAGATAATATTATGTTAGCACCTCTCAAGGTAAAAGGTATGGAGAGGTCTTCTGCTGTTACACTTGCTAGAGATTTATTGAAGAGAGTTGGTTTATCAGAGAAAGAGACTAGTTTTCCATCTCAACTTTCTGGAGGTCAACAACAACGTGTTGCTATAGCTAGAGCTTTGGCTATGAATCCAAAAGTAATGTTGTTTGATGAACCAACAAGTGCTCTTGATCCTGAGATGATTAAAGAAGTTCTAGATGTAATGTTAAACCTAGCAAAAAGTGGGATGACGATGCTTATTGTTTCTCATGAGATGGGTTTTGCTTCTGCGGCAGCTGACAGAGTGGTCTTTATGGATGAAGGTGAGATTATAGAAATTGATACTCCTGCTAATTTGTTTCATCATCCAAAAGAAGAAAGAACTATTAAGTTTTTGAATAATATTCTCTAGTTATTCTGTATTAGTAATAAATATATATACATATTTCGGGGTAATAGTAGAATTCTACTATTGCTCTTTTTTTGTGAGAAGAAGTATTGTGCTTAATATGAATAAGAATAAACCTTCCTGGCTTGAAAGCCACATTAGTTTGCCCTCCTATAATGATCCGATTAGTGAGAAAGAGAATTCGATATCGCACCTGATTGCGTCTCTCATTTCCTATGGGTTTTTACTATTTGTCTTAGTACAAAAATCTTCATTCCCTACCCTTCCAACCTATTGGGGAATGGTTGTATTCGCACTAAGCCAGTCGATACTTTTTACCTCTTCTACTATTTACCATAAACTTGAGCATGGAGATGCTAAAAGGTTATTTAGGATTTTAGATCATTCAACTATCTATTTTCTCATTGTTGGAACGTATACACCGATAATGCTTTATATCAATACATTCGCTACCCAAATAATTCTAATATTACTTTATGTATTCTTAGTTATAGGAATTGTTACAAATATTCTATTTTGGGGTAAGTATAAGGTTCTTCATGTGCTTATTTATTTACTCATGGGGTGGGCTATTGTACTGGTGTGGGATCAAGTAGTACCAAATTTACCTGGCGATATGCTATATTTTATTATAACAGCAGGTCTTCTTTATACTTTTGGTGTAATATTTTATGCTCTTAAGAAGGTTCCTCATGCTCATCTTATTTGGCATATTTTCTGTTTATTGTGCAAGTGCTACTTTTAGTATTGGATTTGTAATTTATTTCCTTTAATAATTTCCTTTAATAATTATTTACATATATGGACCAATTAAGATAAAATATATTGCATGTCAAAAAAAGAAGATGGTGCAACCCTTTTTGAAAAAATGTATGAAGGTCTTTATGGATCTCGATGGCCAGTGCTTAAAAGAGCCCTTTTAAAAGAGTCGACTCCAGTTCCTTTTGATACGGCATCGAGTACCCCTATTACATGGATGAAGCTTCTATCATTGCAGCACAAATTCTTCCTCTTAAACATGGCGATGTTGTATTAGATATGTGCTCTGCACCTGGTGGTAAAGCCCTTGTATTAGCCTCTAGATTGAAAGAGGACTCGTCTCTCATATGTAATGATCGATCTTCTTCTAGAAGAAACAGATTGCATCATGTATTGGATACCCATCTTGAAAAGAGTGTAAGAGAGCGTATCTCTATTACAAGCCATGATGCATCAAAATGGGCATTATATGAAAAAGATAGATATGATGCTATTTTACTTGATGCGCCATGTTCAAGTGAGCGACATGTGATAAACAATCCACTCTTATTAAATCAGTGGAGTAACACTCGTCCAAAACGACTTGCAATTCAACAATTTGCTATGCTTTGTAGTGCATTAGAAGCTGTGAAGATTGGTGGATATATTTTGTATAGTACCTGTTCAATTCAAACTATTGAGAATGAGGGCGTAATTGAGAAACTTGCAAAAAAGAGAAAAGGACGTTACAGTATCGAACCATTGCCAGATGTGATTGGAGAGGAAGTATCCTACGGAAAGATTATCTTACCCGATACTCAGAATAATCTGGGACCGTTGTATATATGCTTAATAAGGAGAGTAGGATGAAAAGTAGAGAACATGTAGCAATCACTCGATGTACTACGTATAGTGACGAAGATGTCTACCCTGCTCTTAAAGAAGTCTTGCTTCATGGTAATATGCCCTCTGTAATGGGAAAGACCATTCTTCTTAAACCTAATATTCTCTCTGATGCCCATCCACAGAAGGCTATCACGACTCGTGGTGAAGTAATTGGAAATCTTATAAAAATACTGTATGAGATGGGCGCTAAAAGATTTATGTGGGTGATTCTCCTGGTATTAGTGGAAATAATTTTACTCCTAAACATTCTGGGATCTACAAGGCATGTAAAGAAAATAACGGTCATTGGGTTCAATTCTCTAGAGAGACAACATCTAAAAATTCCTTTTACTTATGGGAAAAAACTTCCTTTGCCTACAATTCTAGATGAGGTTGATTATGTTTTCAGTGTAGCGAAGATGAAAACTCATCAATGATGTATCTCACTGGTTGTGTAAAAACTTGTTTGGGCTGGTCCCCGGTCTTCATAAAAGTCATTCTCATATGCTTTATCCTACCCGGGAGTCTTTCTCTCGGATGATTGTTGGTCTATACCAACTTATCAAACCCGATTTCAATATATTAGATGGAATTATTAGTATGGAGGGTCCAGGTCCCGCTAGTGGTTCTCCTCGTCATACAGGTCTTTTGCTCGCATCAAAAGATGCCACAGCTATTGATGCTTCAATGGCTATTATTATGAATTATAAGATTGATGAGATTCCTCTTCTTAAAGAACTATTAAAGAGGTCTTTAACAAGTTGGGATCATGAAAATGATATTCCCTATCCTCTACTTGATGCAAAGGATCTTGTTATTGATGATTTCAAAAAAGTACAAGTTGAAAAAAAGACGAGACTGTTTAGTTCATTGATTGGTCCTGTATTTACGAAGTTTATTAAGTTTCGACATCAACAAAAAGAACCAAAACCATTATTTAATGATGAGTTATGTATTTCATGTGGAAAATGTATTACAATATGTCCTGGGAAGGCTCTTCAATTTAATGATAATAAAAAAATTGATGTAGATTATTCTAGATGTATTAGATGCTATTGTTGTCATGAAGTCTGCCCGGCAGATGCAATAGACATTGAACAAAAAGGAGCGCAATAGTGGAAACTTTTCATACAGTAGTAGTTTCTATCTTTTTAGGGGTTCTTCCTATTAGTGAGTTACGTGGCGCAATTCCTTTTGCCTATTTTAATGGGATTCCTCTTCCCCTTTCAGCTATTATTGGGGGAGGCGCGAATTTGTTGGTTTTTCCTATGGCTATGTTGTTTCTTACCTATTTTCATGCTTTTTTCTATTCACATTTTTCTTGGTATGTTTCTTTATTTGACAAAACTGTAGTAAAAACACGCCATAAGTTATCAAAAAAGGTAGCTCTTTATGGTCTTTTGGGGATTACTCTCTTTGTAGCAATTCCTTTACCTATTACAGGTGCATATACAGGAACTCTTGGGGCTTGGATTCTTGGATTACCTATTAAGAAATCTTTTATCGCAGTCTCATTTGGGGTTCTAATTTCCACCATAATCGTTTCATCAATTCTTCTCATTGGTGATGCTTCTTTATCTCTTTTTATTAAGAAAATATAATTACTTGGAGTACTATATGAATTCATCTCTTCTTTCCTCCTTAAATGAAGGTCAAAAGAAGTCTGTCCTACATACAACGGGTCCTCTTCTCATTATTGCTGGCGCGGGTTCAGGAAAAACAAAAATGATTACTCACAGAATTGCCTATCTATTAGAACAAGGAGTGAAGGAAGAGAATATTCTTGCTCTCACTTTTACTAATAAAGCAGGAAGTGAGATGGCAATAAGAATCAAAAGAGCTTACAAAAAAGACCTTGCAAAAATCTTCTCACTACAACATTTCACTCATTTGCATTGAGAGTTTTAAAAAAGCATATTCATCATCTAGGGTTTCATACTAACTTCACGATTTATGATCAACAAGATTGTATTTCTGTATTTAAAGAAGTATTGAGAGAGAATGATATTGATATTAATAGTATCAATATAAAAGAGATGTTAATGGTATATAGCGAAATAAAAACCCAAAGGCATCTACTCACCCGCTCTATACAAAAGAGATACAATCGTTGTTCGACATATACTCTCATCATATGAAGCTTTATAATGCTCTCGATTTCGATGATCTTATCATATATACGCTTTATCTATTTGAACATGTTCCTGATGTATTAATAGAGGTAAAAAAGCGTTTTTCCCATATTATGGTTGATGAATTTCAAGATACTTCGTCAAATCAATATAAGATGGTATATCTTTTAGCAAAAGATCATAGAAATATTGCAGTAGTTGGAGATGATGATCAGTCCATCTATCTTGCGTGGTGCGAATTATGAAAATATTATTAATTTTGAGAAAGATTTTCCTGAACGCCTTGAAATATTTTTGGATCGTAATTATCGCTCTAGTGGAACAATTCTATCTGCAGCAAACCAACTAATAAAGAATAATAGTTCTCGTAAAGAGAAAACGCTGTGGACAGACCTTGATAATGGAGATTCCATTGTAATTCTTCAAAGTGAAGATGGGGCACAGGAAGTGAAGGATATTATTACCCACATGAGAAAAGAGAGTTTTACACATCATCTCAGTTATGATAATTTTGGAATTCTAGTGAGAACTAATCAGCTACTTCCTGAAATTGAAAATGCATTGATGCTCGAAAATATTCCAGTACAGGTTTCTGGTGGGATGAGTTTTTTTGAACGAAAGGAAGTGAAAGATATTATCGCTTACATGAGATTATTCATTAATGAAAGTGATGATATTGCTCTTTTAAGAATTATTAATACACCTAGGAGAAAGATTGGACTTGCTACTCTTGGACTGCTGAGGAAGGTAAAAGATTCGTTTCATATTCCCTATATGGCGTGCATTGAGTATATCATTACACATCGAGAGAATTATTCAAGTAAACAAGTTGAGGCTCTTGAAAGGTTTATACATCTAATAAACACGTATAAAGAATTATTTATGAAGGGTGGAAGAAATAGAAGTAAAGTTCTCTCCTCTTTAGTTGAGGCAATCGAATATAGATCCTATCTATTAGGAGAGTATCCTGGAAATGAGAATGGTGCTATGTGGCGTTTGCTTCGATAGGAACTTTTATTAAACTTTTTTCTCGATGGGAACAAGATCCTAATAATGTTGAAAACAATATCTATGAATACTTGCAGCGTTTAATGCTTCAATTACGAGATAATAATGATAAAAAAGATAATGAGAAAAGAGTCTCTTTGATGACGATTCACTCAGCAAAGGGTTTAGAATTTAATACTGTCTTTTTAGCTGGAGTAGAAGACCATATTATTCCACATAAGCGTACATTAACTGAGGATGAGAATAATATTGAAGAAGAGCGACGTCTTTTCTATGTAGCAATAACTCGAGCAAAAAAGGAAGTTGTTTATCTCATATGCGCATACTCGTAGGTCTCATGATGAAGTAATTACTACAACTCCTTCTCGCTTTCTTGATGAAATTGAGAAAGGGTTATTTGCCGCTCCTATAGAAGAGAAGGAGATGAGTAAAGAAGATCATCTTTCTACCCTTTTAGCATTTTCTAAATTGCTTGAAGCAAAAGAGAAAGGTTCAGCATAATCTATTGAATAATGTTCTTACAGGGGTGTATAGTTCTTGCATCAATAAGCTTTGTATTAGAAGAAATGAATATTACTAGGAGTTAGAATGCGATCTCATAATTCAGAATCAATAGAAGAAATTTTCGCTATGAATAGTTTCAATGAGAGTGTAATGAAGCGTCTTTTATCACCCTCAGTGTTTGAAGAATTGCAGCATATAAAATATGGAGATAAAGACCTAACACCTTTTATTGCTGATGAAGTTGCAAAAGCTATGAAGTCATGGGCAATTGATAAAGGGGCCACCCATTTTTCTCATTGGTTTCAACCTCTTACTGGAAGCACAGCAGAAAAGCATGACTCTTTTATCTCACTTAATCAAGATGGCTCAATTGCTTTAGAATTCTCTGGAAAAGCATTATTACAAGGTGAAGGAGATGCTTCATCTTTTCCAAATGGTGGTCTGAGAGCTACTTTTGAAGCTCGTGGTTATACTGCATGGGATACTTCTTCTCCGGCTTTCATTCGTGATACAGAAGGTGTTAAGACGCTTTATATTCCAACAGCATTTTTTAGTTATAATGGTGAAGCGTTAGATAAAAAAGTCCCTCTTTTAAGAAGTTTAGATGTACTTGAGAAGCATACTTTAAGGGTCTTAAGAGCACTGGGAAATACAACGTCTAAGCGAGTACATGTTCATGTTGGTCCTGAACAGGAATATTTTTTAGTTGATAGAGCTTTCTTCGAAAAAAGACCCGATCTCCGTCTTACTGGTCGAACGGTATTTGGTAATTTATCTGCTAAAGGTCAAGAGTTAGATGACCACTATTATGGTTCTATAAGTGAACGTGTAACGAGCTTCATGAACGAGCTCAATTATGAATTGTGGAAGGTGGGAATTCCATCTAAAACTCAACATAAAGAGGTTGCTCCAGGGCAATTTGAAGTAGCGACAATTTATAGTGAGGCTAATTTAGTTACCGATCAAAATCAATTACTTATGAGGATTTTGAAATCTGTTGCACGACGGCACGGAATGAAAGCTCTTTTACACGAGAAACCTTTTTATGGAGTAAATGGATCAGGAAAGCACAATAACTGGTCAATCTGTACAGATGATGGAATTAATCTGCTCTCTCCAGGAGAATCACCTGAAGATAATCTGATATTCCTTTTAGTGTTAACTTCTCTTATAAAAGCAGTTGATTTGTATGCTCCTCTTATAAGAGCAAGTGCTGCTACAGCTGGTAATGATCATCGTCTTGGTCAAAATGAAGCTCCTCCAGCTATTATCTCAGTGTTTATTGGAGAGGTGTTATCTGATATCTTAGAACATATTTCTGGTAATATTCCTTATAAAAAGAGAGATGGACAAACGTTAAAGGTCGGTGTCAATGCTTTGCCAACTCTTCCTAAGGATTCAACGGACCGCAATAGAACATCTCCCCTCGCTTTTACCGGTAATAAGTTTGAGTTTCGAATGGTTGGTTCATCTCAATCATTAGCCGGTCCCAATACTCTTATAAATGCTTCATTTGCTGCTATCTTTAATGAGGTAGCTACTCAATTAGAAGCATCTGACAATCCAAAAGATGAAGCAATTAACATCATTAAGGATTTTTATATTCATCATAAAAGGATAATGTTTAATGGTAATGGATATTCTTCTCTTTGGGTAGAAGAGGCGAGTAAGAGAGGCTTAGCGAATATAACGAATACTGTAGATGCTTTACAACAACTTGTAAGCCAAACTAATATGAGTATGCTTACTTCACTAGGGGTGTTCTCAAAAGAAGAGCTTTACTCTCGCTATGAAGTGTATTTAGAAATATATAGCAAACAAATAAATATTGAAGCTGGTGTCATGGTTGAGATGGCTCGTCGTAGTATTGTTCCTGCGGTTACTCGTTATTTGAGCGAATTATGCGATGATATCTCTTCTCAAAAGGCTCTAGGTTTTGATACGTGTGAGATTGAAAAGATTGCAAGTATCATCAGTAGAGAGCTAAATGCTTCTATAAAAGCTTCTGATACATTACATATTTCGATAGCAACAGCTCTTTCTTTACATGATAACATAGAAGAGCAAGCTCGTTATTATCATGAAATAGTGATTGACCAAATGTCTATCCTACGATCACATATTGATATTCTTGAAATGTATAGTGACGTGAATGCGTGGCCTTTCCCAAGTTATGAAGATTTACTATTTAAATTGTAATATTATATAATTTTCGTATATTTATTATACTTTTTTTATATGAATACATAGGTTGCTCATCTGAGGAATGTAGATACAATGCTGTACTTGTGTTATTGAGTAAAACGCACAACAAAAGAACATGTTTCATCCCCTCTTACATAGGGAATAATGGGTCAAAATTGTATATAGAATCTAATCCTTTTTAGATATAACAATTTTTACATTAATGAAATTATGAGCATTTGTAATGGTATTACTATAATAAGGAGTACTGTAGTTACCATCCATCCTGCATTTGCAAGGTCAACATCTAACTTGTATAAAGATGGTGGAATTAAGGCAGTAAAACCAACAGGCATTGAGGACAATATGAGTACGATTTTAGTGGTAATCCATTGTTAATCGATCCAAATCCTAATACATATGCTAGAGTTGTTGTTACAATAGGAACTACTAAATATTTAATAGCTGATATAAAAATAGCAGGTCTTATGTATCTCTTGATCTTACTAAATTTCATAGCCATTCCAATTGAAGCGAGTAATAATATACTTGCAAATGGGATAATTACAGAGTTTAGCTGGCTATAAAATGCTGGCCTTGAAATATCAAAGAAATTTAAAGCAAACCCTATTATTATGCTAATTAATGTTATAATTATAAAAGGATCCGCAAATATTTTAATTAATTTTATTATGTTTGCTCTCTTTTTCTATAATATATGGAGAGAAGCTTTTAGCTATTGGAAACCATATAATATAATAAATTACAGGTTCAAATATTTTATATAATGGAACTAATGCAAAAGCTTCTTCGCCTAAAAAATGAAAAACGACTAAAGCACCAATTGATCCAATATTTGTCATTGCTCCACAACTAAAAAATGCCCCAGCTTCTCTTTTTCCAGTTTTAGGAATTTTGTTAACAAAAGTGCTAAAAAACCACCACATAATATTGCAAAAATTCCAATTACTGGAAAGAGTGCAATGCTTAATGTATCAAAAGAGAGGCTCCAAATTGCTCCAACTGTTGCGATAGGGTTTAAAAATAACAATGCTATTATTTGGAGTGTTTTTCTTTTGTTTTAGCTAAATTTTTATCAACTTTTATGATATTAGAGACTGCTAACCTCTGAAAAATATATCCAATAATTAATCCTATCGTTATAATTGAAAGAGAAAACAATAATTTCTGCATGATACCTCGTCAAAATTTAATAAAAAGTCATTATTGATTTTATTATGTTTTTATATGATTTTTATATATAAATACAATAGATAGTATATTGTTTCAGTCATATTTACAATTTTTTTTTATATCATTTTTATACATTTTATTTTGTATAAGTAGTTAAGAAGAATATTTTTTAATGAATTCTTTTAGAGCAAAGCGTATCCCTGCCGCCCAGCCGAGGCCCATATCTGAAAACATCACTTCAAGTTCTTTTTGAATGATGGCTCAATTGAAAAAGTGGTAAGTATTTTTTTTCTTTTCCTTTTGTAATCTTTTGATTCGTTGCTGAATAATTCTTTTGCTTTATCGATACTGTTATAATGAGTTTTCGACATCCCTTCATTTTTCTTTAGCGCCATCTTTTATCTCCAGATATTTGAGGCAATTTGATCAATTGCTTTTATTGTGTTTACTTTCAATCCTTTCCCTTTGTACTTATATAACTGGGGTGCATTATGCGATTCTTGTGCTTTTCTAAATGTAGGATCTACCGGTATTTTGTAAATTGAATATTCCCCATTAAGGGCAACTTCCATTATTTTTTTATGTTGTCGTATACGTCCATCATAATTGTTAATGACAACTTTCGAATGTATTACATTACTTTGATGTGCAATTTTTATTTCCTTTAGCTGGTTGATAAATATTTCTAGACCATCTAATGAAAATATTTCGGGTGTCATTGGTGTAATAATTTCATCACTTGCAATTAATGCGGAGATTTCTAAGTTTCCAAGACCTGGCGATAAATCTAAAATTATATGATCAAAATTCTTTGTAAGTTGTGTTACTAAATCCTTTATGATATAGGGTTCTAAATGAATAGATTGTTCCCCATATTGTTTTAATTCTCCTCCAATTCCAAAGGAGGGTAGAAGATAAAGGTTATTGATGTTTGGTACGGGTATAATTGCATCATCAACAAAACATTCGCCTCTTAATACATCTGCCACTTCATACATCACCGATGATGTATAAAACCATGAGGATGCATTACCTTGTGGATCTAAATCAACTAATATCGTCCGTGTTCCCTGTAAAGCTGAGTGACATGCAAGAGTTCCGGAGATAGTAGTCTTCCCTACTCCCCCTTTTTGTAGGTGGAATGAAACTGTTTTGCTCATATATTAACCTGTGCCCTAAGTTATTATAGGAGCTAGATTGGAACAAATCAAGCAAATTTTATTACTAAATGATATTGATTCTGTTATACTAGTTATATATATTAATTATATACATTTATAAGTAGTTATGTATAAAATATGAGAAAAATTTATTAACATTTCAATTATATATAAAATCAAATTATTCTTGTATAGTAGTAATATATGTGAGGACTATATATTAAATTTTATAAGATTCTATATGATATAAATATATTGCATAGATTGTACTAATTTATGTCATCTATACTATATCTTAAGTATATAATTGTACAAAAATATTATTTATGACATAGGTTATTCTTACATAACCATCATTTACTTACTATAAGTAATGCCTTATAGACTCTTTTTCTAATATCTTTATTGACATATAACTCATAAATTTATTAAGGTAATGCATTATTGTTTTTTCATGAGATTCTTATTTTGTAAATTTTCATGAAAGCTTTGATGTTTTGTATAAGGAGAAACAGATGTTAAGAAGTCAATTTCCCGAAGGGTATCACCCTTTTATGGATGCACGCCACACTGAAAGAGCTGTTAAATTCGTGAAAGACACGTTTGAAAGAGAACTTAGTGGTGAGTTGTACCTTTCGAGAGTAACAAGTCCTCTATTTGTCGCTAAGGGTTCTGGGATTAATGATGATCTCAATGGAATAGAAAGACCTGTCTCATTTGAAGTAATGAATATGAATAATCTTAACATGGAAATAGTTCACTCCCTTGCGAAATGGAAGAGAATGGCTCTGGCAGATTATTCATTTAATCAAGGCACAGGACTTTATACTGACATGAATGCTATTCGACCAGATGATGATATCGATGAAATTCATTCAATCTATGTTGATCAGTGGGACTGGGAATATGTCATGAATGATGGTACAAGGAATCTTGAATTTTTAAAGATTATTGTAAACAAGATTTTCAATGCATTAAAAAGAACTGAATTTCTTATTGGTGAATTGTTTCCACAGTGTTCGCCTTCCCTTCCTCAGGAGATTACTTTTATCCACTCAGAGGATGCACAAATTGAATATCCTGATCTTAGTCCTGCAGAAAGAGAAAAAGTACTTGCTAAAAAGTATGGTGCAATTTTTATTATTGGTATAGGAAAAGAGTTAGCAGATGGAGTAAAGCATGGTGGTAGAGCTCCTGATTATGATGATTGGAGTACACAAACAGGGGAATATACCTACGGCTTAAATGGTGATATCATTGTATGGGATCATGTAAGAGAAGATTCATTAGAACTCTCTTCAATGGGTATCAGAGTTGATAGCTCTACCCTATTAAGACAACTTGATTATACCAAGAAAAAAGAGAGAAAAGATTTGTACTGGCATAGCAGATTGCTTAAGGGCGAATTCCCTCAAACTATTGGTGGGGGTATTGGACAGTCAAGAATATGTATGTTCTTGCTAAAAAAAGCTCATATTGGTGAAGTTCAGGCAAGTGTCTGGCCAGAAGAAATACATAATCAAGCAAAAGGGCATAATGTAACATTATTATAATTGACCAAATACACACACTTCCCTTACACTCTGATTTATATTAATGAATCTTATGGAGTGTGTGTATGCCGATTTTTAATTTTGGTTCGACGAATATTGATATTATTTTTAAAGTTGACCATATTGTTCTTCCTGGAGAAACTATTAGTAGTTCTGCTCTTACCCGCAGTACTGGAGGTAAGGGGGCGAACCAATCAGTTGGAGCTTCTTTTGCAGGAGAAGCAAAAGTATTCCATGTTGGAAAAATTGGTCCTGATGGTTCTTTTATTCGTTCAATATTAGAAGAAAAGGGTGTAGATACGACCTTCTTAAGGGAGGGTTCGACACCTACAGGCCAAGCACTTATTCAGGTAAGCAAAGAGGGACAAAACTCTATTGTCCTCTATGGTGGTGGAAATAAAGAATTTACTCCAGACGAGATTGATGAAACTCTTCATCATGCAGAGAAAGGAGACTGGGTTCTTCTTCAAAACGAAATAAATGAATTGCATACTATTATCACAAAATGTAAAGAAAAAGAGATGAAGATTTGTTTTAATCCCGCTCCATTTGATGAAAGTGTGAAATCTCTTCCTTTACATCTATTAGATGTTCTAGTATTGAATGAAGTCGAAGCTGAAGGGCTCACACAGACTAAAGATCCTTATACATCATTAGAGATTCTTAGTTCTACATACAAGTCATGTCAAATAATTATAACTTTAGGAAAATATGGGGTCATGCATAAAGAGGGAACCTCGCCTATTACCACATGTGGTATTTGGGACGTTCCTGTTGTTGATACAACTGCAGCTGGAGATTGTTTCATAGGTACTTATATTGCTAGGATTAGTTTGGGTGATAGTGTTGAAGATGCTCTTAAAAAGGCGAGCGCGGCAAGCAGTGTCACAGTGATGAGAGAAGGAGCTATTCCTTCGATCCCATCACCTAGTGAAACACAGATTCTAGATAAAGAAACATTTGTTCCTTTTAGTTTACATAAGTCGGAATAAAACCACGGCTTTCAAATACTTTTCTTTGCTGAGTGTTGAGTATTGATTTACACATTCTAATCGATAATGGTGTTACCTCGATAAGTTCATCATCTTTTATGAATCGTATAGCCATTTCGAGAGTCATGGGAGAGATGGGGGTAAGTGTTACTGCTTCATCTTTTCCACTTGCTCTCATATTACTAAGCTTTTTAGTTTTAGCTGGATTTACATACAGATCTACTTCTCTATTGTGTTCTCCTACTATCATCCCTTCATATATAGGGTCACCAGGGACTACAAAGAGCTTTCCTCGTGGTTCTAAGTGAAAAAGAGCATACGGTATAGCACTACCACTTCTATCAGAAACAAGGGAGCCTGTGAAACGGCTATAAGAATCTCCCTTATGCTTTTCCCAACCTTTTAAGGAAGTGTTCATTACTCCATTTCCTTTTGTATCTGTAAGAAATTCATCTCTATAACCAATAAGAGTTCTTGTTGGTATTTCAAAATGAATGGTGACCCAGTTTTCACTGTCATACGTAATGTCAGTCATGATTCCTTTTCTTTTAGCTAATTTTTCCATCACGATACCACTAAAAGATTCTGGACAATCGATTCTTAGTTCTTCGATAGGTTCTATTGTGTGTCCATGTTCATCTTTTTTAAGGACTATTGTAGGTTTTCCTACACATAATTCAAATCCTTCTCTTCTCATCGTTTCAATAATAATGGCAAGTTGGAATTCCCCTCTCCCTTTTACAAGGAAAGAATCTGATTCTATATCTCGCTCGACTCGAATTGATACATTTAAGAGGGCTTCTTTTTCCAAGCGCTCAAATATTTTTGTTGATTGAATGTTTTTCCCCTCTTTCCCTTGATAAAGGAGAGATGTTTTTCATAAATTTCATACTTACGGTGGGTTCATCAATACTAATTCTTTTTTAAGGCTTTTACCTCATTTCGGTTACAAATCGTATCTCCAATGGAAACTTTCTCTATGCCGCTTAAAACAATGATATCTCCAGGTTCAACTGTTTCAGCATCATGAAGGTAGGACCGTCATAACTTTGAAGGCGAGTAACTCGTAAAGGAATTTTATTGTTATCTTTATCGATACATACAAGAGAATCGTTTGTATGAGCACTACCATTTACTACTTTACCTACCGCGAGTCGTCCTAGATAGTCAGAATAGCTCAAATCAGATACTAACAATCTGGAAAGGTTCTTCATCATCGTAAGTTGGCCTGGTATGTTATCAATCATCGCATCTAATAATAGATGCAAATCATCTTCTAATTCAGTTGGGGTAAGACCACACTTCCCAAGACGTCCATTACAATAGAAAAGAGGGACATCGAGAATGTTTTCATCAGAATGTAATTCAAGAAGAAGATCGTATACATGCTCTAACACTTCTTCACTTCGTGCATCCTGTCGGTCAACTTTATTAATGACGACAATTACAGATGCATTATTTTTCAAAGCTTTCTGTAGTACAAATCTGGTCTGTGGAAGAGGGCCCTCGGCTGAGTCTACAAGGAGTACAACTCCATCAACCATTGAGAGGCCTCTTTCAACTTCTCCCCCAAAATCTGCGTGTCCTGGGGTGTCTATAATATTTATCTTTACGCCACGATACTTAATTGCACAGTTTTTTGCGCTAATAGTAATCCCTCTTTCTCGTTCGAGGGCATTTGAATCCATAATTCTATCTGTCATATCATCTGCTGATAGGATTCCGCTTTGTCTAAATAATCCGTCCACTAAGGTTGTTTTACCGTGGTCTACGTGAGCAATAATTGCAATATTGCGAATATGTTCGTTTTTTATAATCATAACTAGCGAACTATATCACAATAGAGGGCAAGTGTTATATATGCAAAGAGATATATTTTAACATAATAATAGAAAACCTTCTCTACAATTCACTTCTATGTGGTGGGTTAGCTCCTTTTCTGCTTGTAGTAACAGCTGCACAACGAACTGCAAAATCCATAAGTTCGTATGCGCTTTTTTCATCAACTTTCAATAGGGTTAGTGATTTTATGTTCTTGTAAGTATGTTAATGTTGCTCCACTTACAGTGTCTCCTGCTCCTACTGTATCAACAATAGGATTGTCGATAGCTGGGATAGAAATATCTAATCCATTTTTATTAATCCACCTTAGACCATCTTTTCCCATTGTAAATAAGATAACTTCTACTCTTCCTTTAAAAAGAGCCTTGAGTGCATCTGATTGGCTAAGATTTGGAAATAATATTTCTAGATCTTCGTGTGATAATTTAATAATTGATGACATAAAGGCCATTCGTAATACTCGGTCTTTGTAGCTCTCAAAATCTTCAATTACGGTAGGTCGCACATTGGGATCAAAGAATATAAGAGGAAGGGTTTCCATTCTTTCAAGAGCGGTGAGAATCTGAGTGCCACTTTGTTCTAGTGCCAAAGAAACGGAGCCAACATGAAGATAATCTAGGTTTTTTATAGAATGTACAGCTTGAAGTATTTCATCACTGCTAAGAGAGCTAATAGTAGTACCCTGTGTGTAGAATACATAGGAAGCAGAACCTTGGTCGTTTAATTTAGCAAAACCAATCATAGAATTTTCTTTAACATCGGTAAGCTCTTTTACTATCCCCACTTTGTTAGAAAGGAAATAATTCTTCATTTGTTGACCAAACATGTCTTGTGATAATTTACCAATATATGTAACATCAGAATTAAGACGTGAAGCTGCTGTTGCAGCATTTAGAGCACATCCCCCACTATAGTAGTGAAATAGTGGTTCACCTTTTTCTGATACTCCACTAATAAAATCGATTAATGCTTCTCCAAGAAATCCAATCATCTATCCACTCCTTTTACATATATTGTTTATAATCATGACCAGTAATTCCTGCATATAATTCTACATAGGCTTTCACTGGAGACATCTTTAATTTAGGATATAGTACTTCTTCTACTTGAAAATACCCAACTTCACTACTCATATTTATATGAATTGCAATTGGTCGATGTTCACCTTGATTAATTATTACCTTCTCAATTGCGTTTGAGGAATATTTGTGAATATCTCCAACTTTTGCATCAGTAGAGAGAGAAAGAGGGATACGAGCTCTCCCTTTTTCCATATCACATCCGTCAGCTAAAAGAATGACACCCCTTCTATAGAGTGAATTCTTCTATTAGCCATATGTCCTACAATTCCTTCTAAGGCGATTGACCTAATGATCACTCTTTTTTGAAGACTATCTGGATATACTGCTTCTAATAAACGAGTGATGATTGGTAGAGCAAGGGATGCACTTAATAATTCATGGTCTTCTCTACCAATAGCCATTCCTAAGTCATGTAAAAATGATGCAAGGATGACAGCTGAGAGAGAATCGTCACTAGTACCAACATGGTCTTGCTCTAATGAACAGGCAATTCCACCAATTTTAAGAAGATGTATCATGTTAATTGCATTTAGACATACTTGTCGCATATGAACAGGTCCATGATCATTAAACCCAAGTCGAACAATAGAGACACTATTTGCATACTCTTGCATTTGTTGCACTTCTTTGTCTTCAATGAGAAGGCGAAGCAATTTACCGGGTTCAGTTGATTCATCAACAACTGTAGTGAGTTTTCGTTCAAGTGAAAGTTCTTTTGGTGATTTCATAGATATGAGTGTACTTTGCAGAGACTTAAAAGGCAATTGTTATATATAAAAAAAGTGAGATCTAAGAAGATCTCACCTATTACTTATCATACTATTAACTTAGTTGTTTGAACCAACACCCATAATTCTATCTAAATATACAGGAAGGAAGTTGTCTTCAAAAGAATCACTTGTAAAGATTCTGTCTATAAGATCTTGTTGCATCTGTTGCTGATGTAAGTATGAAGAAATCATAGCAATGTAATCTTTTGTTTCTACGTCCATTTCTTTTACTTCACTTACTCGAGCAATAATTGAGGCATTATTACTTTTTATTGGGGGACTCACCTCACCTTCATCAAGTGAATAGAGAGTCTTCATACTTTCTTGATCATCACTGAGAGCACTAAGATAGCCTCTACTATCAGTATAGTTAAAGCCCATGAGATAACTAGAAGAACCAACATTTAAGCTTGTTGCTGGAACACTTGCATAAGTAAGATTCATCTCTTCACTTGCTTGTTCAAATGTAAGGCCATTATCTAGTTTGGCAAGGAATTCATTTCCTTTCTCTTCAATATATGAATCAGTAATTCCTGGGTCATTGGTTTGAATATATCTTCTTACATCAGCTAATACTTCAGTATCATCAAAATCAGGAAGGAATGGTGCTTGTTCTACGTAGTACATGGCGAACCCATTTCCTGCTTGAAAAACATCTGAAACTGTCCCTTCAGGTGTTGCAAAAAGGTTGTTTACTTCATCTTCATTTACAAAGTTTCCTTTGAGTTCAAAGAAGTAGTATACACCCGCTTTTCCACCATCAGCAGCGAATGAATCTAGGCTATTTGATACAGCTGCTTCACTAAAGCTTATTTCATTATTTGCAATTCTTGTTTTTTAGTTGATTGGCTGCTTCTTCAGTTTCAACTGTAATAATTGAGATGTCGATGAGAGAAAAGTTTGAAGGATTTGAGAGTGCATATTGTTTTGTTGCTTCATCTGGATATAAAGAAGCATCAAGGACTACATAGTCAAAAGCTTTAGATTCATCTCCAATTGAGATGATATAATCTAATTCTTTATCACTTGAAAGTGTAGATAATATATCTGAGACAACAATCTGAGTTGGAATTGAATTGGAAATTTGTTTTTTGAGTGTATTTTTAGATTCCAGGCTAGCCTTTTCGTATAAAGCTAAATCAAAATTACCATCTTTTGAGTATGCACCACTTTCAATAATGGCTTTGTTAAGAGTAGATTCAGCAACAATGATATTCGCTTCATCAGCCATATTCTCCATTGCAGTGTGGAATACAGTATTTTCAAATGCACCTCTCCAGATTTGATAAGCTGCAGAATCTGTGTTTCCTGTATTCTGACGTGCTTGGTTCTGATATTGAGTGTAGAAATAATTTCCTGGCTTGAATTCAATCTTTTCTCCAGCATATGAGCCAAATTCTATTGAATTGCTATTTCTTGATGACCCAAGTGATGGAACAATAACACCAACAATCAATACGACTGAAATAACAGCGAGAATTACGTATGTAATTACTTTTGAAAAAGTGAGTGGAGTTTTGTTCTTTTTCTTAGAAACTTCGTTTGATTCAAGCTTAATTAGTTTTGAATCGTCGTTCTGAGACTTTTTAGAATCCTTTGAAGGCATGTATGACCTCTTTTATGCGCAAATATCGTATCTTTTAGCTAAGACACCTTCGCAAAAATACCATACACTCCTACACTCTGTCAACGTGAGTAATTGACAGAAAAATTAGCTTTATCTATAGTTTTACTATTCGGGTAGTAGCGCAGGGGCTAGCGCGCTTGGTTCGGGACCAAGGGGTCGGAGGTTCAAATCCTCTCTGCCCGACTCATGTCGCTTAATGGTTTTTATTAGGTACCTATTTTCACCAACACTATTTAGATTCCTTATTAGAAGAAATTTTTTACATAATTTCTTATATCTCTCTTATAAAGAGTAATAGTGAATGTTGTACTATTCAGCTTCTTTAATTGTAACCAGACATAAGAGACGTTACGATTTTCTAGCATGAAAAGATTGCTTTTTCTTTTTTTAGTAATATAACGATACATCTTTATGTAACAGTTCCAAGATTCTCTCTACATGCACAACAAAAGGATTATTGTATTATAGATTTTACATTTGATCTTTTAGGGGCAATAAGTGCGTGAGTAAATAATACATACTATGCTCTATATACTCCTTTACTATCATCAATCCCTTCGGTTTAACTCAGGTTATTAGCATAAACAGCAACTATAGAAGAAGAATTTGAGCTCTTATCAAAGAGAATTACACAGGTGTACCATACTGTGTGGTTCGTATCAGTTCATCTTCTTTTAGAGAGTATCTAAGGCGGTGACTTCTATGAGTCCTTGTTTCCTATATTTTATTGCTTCTAATGCAGCTCTTGCAGCACTTAATGTCGTTGTATAGGGAATAGAATAAGATAGGGCTACTTGCCTTAGTGAGAGAGAACTTTTTTGAGATCTTTGTCCCATTGGTGTATTAATAAGAAGATCTATCGCTCCCATTTCCATATGGTTAATAATGTTAGGCTGGCCGTCTCCCTCTTTAATAGTACTTCGCAAAGTATTCCATGCTTAAATAAAAATTGGGCTGTTCCACGGTCGCTGCAATTGCAAATCCTAATTCTATGAATTCCTTTACAATGGGGAGAACATTCTCTCTATCTTTGCTATTTACAGAGACACACACTTTCCCTGATATTGGGAGTTCGTTATGTGATGCAACCTGGCTCTTATAGTATGCTTCTCCAAAAGTTCTCCCAATGCCAGCAACTTCCCCAGTACTTTTCATATTAGGACCTAATACTGGATCAAGGTGGCTAAAACGGGTGAATGAAAAAACTGCTTCTTTTATTGCCCATCCGTATTTACACGTACCAATTGCTATCTTCTGTGATGGATGAACAATATGTTGGTCAATGAGGTTTATACCTTCCCATACGTTTACCGCAACATCCATAATGTCGACATTACTCATTTTTGAGAGAAAAGGAATTGTTCTACTCGCACGAGGATTTACTTCTATTACATACAAATCGTTATCAATTGAAGCTAATTGAACATTCATGAACCCCTGTATCCCTAGTGCTACGGCGATTGCATGTGTTGTTTCTTTTATTCTTTGCTCTAATTCAAAGGAGAGCATATATGGTGGGAATACTGCTGCAGAGTCTCCTGAGTGAACTCCTGCGGCTTCAATATGTTGCAATATCCCACAAATATAGAGATTTTCTCCGTCACTTATAGCATCTACATCATACTCAAAAGCATCTTCTAAGAAGGAATCAAGCAATAGAGGAGAATCTTCATCTATGAGAATTCTTTTATCAAGATAGGCTTCCATTTCTTGTTCACTATAGATAATAGCCATCCCTTCTCCTCCTAGTACATGAGAAGGTCTTGCGAGAAGTGGATAGCCAACTTCTTTTGCTAAATCAGAGACGTGCGTATAACTTGTTGCACTCCTATTTCTACTTTGTTTTATGCCTAATGAATCTAGCAAAGAAGAGAAAAGAGTTCTTTGGTCACTAATCATGAGAGACTCATAACTTGTCCCACATATGTTGATGTGCTCTTTTTGAAGTGCAGGTAACATCTTTAATGGTGCTTGTCCTCCAAGTTGCACTACAACTGAACCAACGTTCTCTTCTCGTAATATATGAAGAACTTCTTCTGTTTGTACATTTTCAATATAAAGTTTATCTGAAATACTGTAATCGGTTGAAACCGTTTCTGGGTTATTATTAATCATAATGGTTTGTATTCCCTTCTTTCTATACGCTAAAGAAGAGAGCGTACAACAGGTGTCGAACTCAAGTCCTTGCCCTACTCTGTTTGGACCACTTGCAATAATTGCTCTGGTTTGGCCTGTGAGAGGGCTACATTCACTCTTTTCATTATATGTAAGATAACAATAGGATGTTGCAACATCGGCTTCACCACTACATGTATCTATATAATGTGATGTTGGAAATATCTGTTCGCTCTTTTGGTATTCATCAATGATATGTGGCTGAATATTCATGATTTGGGCGATTCTCACATTGCTCATACCTCTCATCTTCGCCTCTATATACAATGGCTTCATCTCACTTTCTGTGATGTTGATCCGTGAGAGTTGTATATCGAAGGCAACTTGTTCTGCAACTTCGTGGATAACAAATGGATGGTAATGGCTGATCACTTGAGCACTTTCTTCACTAAGCTGAGTGAGGTATGAATATAAGGCATGAATTTTATAAGGGTGAAGCGAACTAAGAGTTGGCAAGATATCTCTTTCACTAAAACCACTTATGTCTGTAAGAGGAACAAGCCTTCTCTTCCATCTCCAATTCCTCTAATTGCTTTATTTAGTCCTTCAATAAAAGTTCTTCCAATAGCAAGTGATTCTCCTACACTTTTCATCTGTGTTCCAAGATGAGTAGTATGAAAAGGGAATTTTTCTATTTCAAAACGGGGAACTTTCACAGCAATATAATCAAGTGCTGGTTCTAAAGCACTACTTGTAGTTTGTGTGATTTCATTCATTACTTCAGAAAGAGTGTATCCAACTGCTAATTTTGCACTCACCCTTGCAATTGCGTATCCGGTTGCTTTGCTTGCAAGGGCCGAAGATCTTGATACCCTAGGATTCATTTCTATGACTACCATGTCACCATTCATTGGATTTAATGCAAATTGAACATTCACCCCTCCTCCTAAAATACCAACTTCTTTTATGATTGCTAAAGAGGCATTTCTCATTGCTTGGTATTCAGTATCAGAAAGGTTAATAATGGGTGCAATAGTAACACTATCTCCAGTGTGCGTTCCCATTGGATCAATGTTCTCTATTGAACAGACTACAATCGCATTCCCTTTTGAATCTCTTATTACCTCCATTTCGGTTTCCATCCATCCTAAAAGTGAGGTTTCTATTAACACTTCACTACTAAGACTCATTTTGAGAGCACGTCTAACCATGTGATCAAAGTCTTCTTCTTTTTCAATAATTCCTCCACCTTCTCCCCCTAGTGTTAAAGATGGACGCAAGATGAGTGGTAAAGGATTCTTTTCAAAGAAGGATCTTGCTTGTTCGATGCTTTTCACTAGAGCAGATGATGGACTTTTTAGACCTATAGAAGTTACGAGGTCTTTGAAAGTCTCTCTCTCCTCTCCTTTTCTAATAGCTTCAACACTCACGCCTAACAGACGAATGTTATATTTCTCTAAGATTCCTCTATCATGTAACAATAGGGTTAAGTTTAATGCTGTTTGGCCTCCCATTGTACCAATGAGTGCATCTGGTTGTTCTAACTCGATAATCTTTTCAATGTACGCTACGGTTAATGGTTCCATATATACTTTAGCACCTAATGACGGGGTACTCATCATTGTCGCCGGATTGGGATTAACAAGTACAAGAGAGTATCCTTCTTCTTTTAGGGCAATAATGGCTTGAGTTCCAGAGTAATCGAACTCACACCCTTGACCGATGACTATAGGACCACTTCCGATGATAAGGATTTTTGATATTGTTGTTATTTTTGGCATGGAATACCTTCTTTGTTAAGGAATATATCAAAAAGAGAGAGAGCATCTAAGCTTCCCCCTTTTCCTTCGGGATGGAACTGCGTAGAGAGTACTTTATGTGTATTATCAATAATTCCTTCAATGCTGCGATCGTTAAGATTTGTGAACCAGATTGATGATGTTGATACTACAGACTCTCTCATTACTGAGTAATTATGATTTTGACTTGTAATAATGACGCTGTTATCTATTTCATTTAGTACAGGGTGATTTGATCCATGATGGCCATATGTGAGTTTTTCGATATCATTACCAAGAGCAAGTGAAATAAGCTGGTGACCTAAGCAGATTCCTCGTATTGGAATGAATGTAAAAAGAGAGCGAATTTTTCTACATGTTCTATAAGGCTTCTTGGGTCTCCAGGTCCATTGAGAAAAATAGCAGATCATAAGAAATGAGTTCTTCATGAGTAAGTTTTAAGAAAAGAGGAGCTGGGATAATACTTACCTTTACTCCTCTTTTTAGGAGTTCATCTACGATGCCCTTTTTGTGCCATAATCAACAAGAGCAACAGAGTATGTAGAATCTATTTCTCCTATTGTCTCAATTTTCTGGCTATGAAGGGAGGGGTAATAAATCAAATGAATCCATGGGAAGAATGTGTTGGAGTTTTTGAGAAATATGTACTATCTTTTCTTCTTCTAAATAATCTTCATCAACCATGATAGCGTACATTGTCCCATGTTCTCTAAGATGTATGGTGAGATCTCGAGTGTCTATACTTTGTATTCCTGGAATAGAGAAATCAATACATGTTTGATTAAAAGAGAGCCTGCCTAGTATTGGGGCTCCACTATAGACTTTTTTTGCTATGATGCCTCTGATTTGAGGTTTCGCAGTGAGATGTTGAAACCAAGTTGGATCACATCCAACTGTTCCAATGTGAACAGAGGTCATTACGACCATTTGTCCTGCATAGGAATTATCACTCAAAATTTCACTATAGGAACACATCCCCGTGTTAAAAACTGCTTCAGCTGCAAAAGGCGCAAGATCATCAATTTCAATAATATCTCTATAATGTAATGCGCTGCTCCCAAAAGATTTCCCTTTATAATATGTTCCATCTTGTAGAATTAAGTAGCGAGTATTCATACTACCTCCCCATTATGCAACATTTTATTGTTGCAACTGCCCTACTTTTTGTTGCACATTACACTATTTTACATATTTATGCAACACTTATTACATAAATATGCACTCTTTTATGAATAAAAAACCCTCCAAAAAAGGAGGGCTATGTGAAAAGATGTAACTATTATTGAGGCGTAAAGACTTTCACCTTTTGGCTCTCGATTATAATGCTTCTTCCTTGCTGGACATCTTTTATATCACCTGTTGCTATTCCTTGAACAAGAAGATTTCCTAGAGCTGTTGCTTCAACAGGGCCTGCATAAACAGTTATGCCTGTTTCGTTACTCGTCATCTGATTAAGGATTTCGTTTTTACATCCTCCACCGATGACATGGATTGCATCGAAATTGACTTTGGTAATACCCTCAATCTCTTTTATGCTTTTTGCATAGGCTTTTGCTAATCCTCTATAGATTGCTACCATCACTTGTCCATGATTGGATGGTTCATCAAAATGTGCTTCTTTACATTTTTGTTTTACTCTATCAATCATCAAAGAATCTGGAGAATTTGGCTTTAGGTAGATATTATCTAATGGGTCTATACACCCTTTATAATCTAGTTCTTTTGTAGTTAGTTGATCTAATTCCTTCCAATCAATTGTTTCTCCAAGAGATTCCCAATACCTTACACACTCTTGTTGAATCCACATTCCCATAATGTTTTTCAAGAATCTAATAGAATTATTTATTCCAATCTCATTAGTAAATCCACTTACTAACGCTTGATCTGTAGTGATTGGAGAATCAATTTCTACCCCAAGCAGACTCCATGTTCCACTTGAAATGTATAAAAAATCTTTTCCTTTGCTATTTGGAACTGCTGCAACAGCACTTGCGGTATCATGAGTCCCTACTGCAACTACATTGATAGTATGCTCAATTTTTAGTTCTTTTTGCAGTATTGGCTCTAAAGGGCCCACAACTGTTCCACTATTAATGAGTTGCCCAAAGATGTTTTTATCAAATCCTAGCTCACTAATAGTTTTTTCATCCCAGTCCATTGTATGTGGATTAAACAGCTGTGTGGTTGAAGCGTGAGTAATCTCATTACTCATCACTCCTGTTAACCAATAGGTTATAATATCTGGAATACTTAGATAACGATGAGCAACTTGCATTAAAGAAGGTCGCATTTTTTTACAGGCATAAAGCTGATAAAGGGTGTTAAATGGTTGAAAAGCGATGCCGGTTCTTTCAAATAAGACTTTTTATCTATAAGTGAAGTAATCTCTTCAACCATTCCATCTGTTCTATTATCTCTATAGTGGTAAGGGAATGCGATTGGAGCACCTGTTTCGTCAATAAGAAGATAATCTACTCCCCATGTGTCAACGCCAAGGCTGGTTATTTCATCACCATACTTTCGATATGCTTCTTTTATACCTTGTTTTATTTCACTGAATATATAGATCAAATCCCAATAGGTTTCACCTAATATTCTCTCATTTCGAGTAATAAAGCGGTGAACTACTTCAAATCCATGTAAGTTACCTACAATTACTCGTCCATTACTCGCGCCTAAATCTATTGCAATGTGTTTACTCATCCCTCTAGGTCCTCTTCTTTTTTATTGTTTTGGTGCGTGCGCTAACAAATATTTTTCAGCTTCCAATGACCATAAGCCATTGTGGCGTTTTGTAATTTCATCAAGTGCTTTAAAAATGGGTCTGTTTTTCCTAAAGTTTCAAAGTCACTGATAGCTGTAAGGGGAAGGGTATAATGTGTATACATCAATTTCTTTCCACCTGGAATGCTAGGTAAGTTAATGACTGTTTCAGGAACAGCATTCAAGCCTCCAATATGGGTAATCATGCAACTTGGGTTTAGTTTCCCACTTTCCATCATCGACAGTGATTCACTCATGTCTGCAGTGTTTCCACCACTTGTTCCAACTATGTGAGTAGATGCGTAGTGTACATTATAGAAGTTGAGTGTTGCTTTGAAATCTGTCCTATTTGGACCTGCAAAGAAGTTAAGACATCCGTCTCTTCCCAAAATAGCATCAGCTTGTTCAACTACCTGTGTAACAGGTGCCATTACCAGTACATCATCGTAACCTGCATTGTCTGTTAATTCAAGTAATGCTCTTACAGGGTCACTTGTCTCTTTTGTGTTAAGATAGATGAGTGTCACGCCCTCTTTCTTCGCTTCTTCAACAGTATATAGAGATGCCGCTCTTGTAAGTCTAGCTTCGTCAATATCTGTAACACAACTAAAGATGGTTTTATGTCGGCGTGAATTGCATAATCTATTGCACCTAGTCCCATTGGACCTACTCCTGCGAGAATAGCAAGGTTTCCACCCTCTTTTATCTCCATTTCATGTACATAGGAACCATTCTTTGTGTGATACATTGCATGATATGTTCCTACAATACAAGATACAGGTTCTGCTAAGGAACCTAAGAAGAACGCATCTCCCTTGTATGGAAGAAGACAATCTAATTCCATTACTTCACGAGGAATGACTATGTAGGTTGCATCTCCACCAATGTATTGATATGAATATCCTGGCGCAGCAAGACTTCCTTTGTAGTTAAGGGCTGGTTGAATTGAAAATTTGGATCCAACACTGAACTGCTGTTTCCATTTGTCTCCCACTTCTACAATTTCTCCACAAAATTCATGCCCTAAGATAACTGGGTTTTATCGATATCTTCTGGGATTCTTTTGTGTTCAGCACCTTGCTCTGCTGCTTTATGATCACTCATACAAACACTATTTGTTACTATTTTGCAAGTATTTCGTCTTCTTTTGATTTGAGGTAGTTCAAACTCTTCTATTCTTAAATTCATTTTTTCCATATAATCGTACTGCTCTGGTTTTCATATTCGTTCTCCTATTCTAGTTTAGCATAACCTGTCCACCGGTTACGGGGACGGCTTGTCCTGTTTCATATTTCTGTTCAACAATATAACATATTGCTCTCATGACATCTTCTACTCTACATCCCCTTGATATTGGGACTTTTGATTCATAAAACTTTCTTACATCACTAAGTGTTTTAGCTCCTGGAACTTTGTTTGCATTCAAATACTGAACAAACAATCCTTTTTCCGGATCTGACCATAAGGGTCCATCTAAAAAGTTTCCAGGACATATTGCATTCACTTTGATATTATCACTAATTAGTTCTAAAGCAAATGATTGTGTGAGCCCAATTGTACCAAACTTTGCTCCAGCATAAGCTCCGTTTTTATTTGATCCTTCTAATCCGCTTTTGGAACTCATTGAGATAATATCACTCATATAGCGCCCATTTGATCCAAGGTTTTGTAATGCTAATAATTGGGAAGCAAATTTTGTACAGATAAAGAATCCTGTATAATCGACACTTGTAACAAACTCGAAGTCTTTCAAGCTCATCTCTTTAACACTACCAGCTTTTAACACTCCGGCGTTTGAGACAAAAAGATCAAATCCACCTGTAGTCATTGCAATAGTTTGTATCATTTCACTAACAGATTCTTCGTTGCTTACATTGACATATAAAGAGAAAGCAACAGTCTGCTTATACTCTTCATTTAGTTGATTAGCAAAATCTGAAGCTCCTTTTTGATTCATATCAGCAATATAGACAATTCCACCTTCTTCAATTAATCCCTTCACGATACCGGCACCGAATCCTTGAGCGCCTCCTGTTACCACAGAGATTTTTCCTTTCATGATGTCTTTTCTTTTACTACTACCTATGTAATCCACTTTACGATCTAATGGCCTGTTTTCATGTGCTTCATCATAGGTATTCCCTAGAACAAATCCCATTTTCGTTTTTTCTATGTGTATGTTTGAAGGATAATGTCCTTTATCTTTGACAAACTCATCAATCGTTTTTCTGATGTAACTAGCAGCTTCTTCATTGCTAAGGGTGAGTAGTGTTTCACTAAGCATGAGCTCACTTGAATCCATAGCCCTTGTAAGAACTACTAAGGAACTCTCTCCATCAAAGAAATAGCCTCTAATGATTGCTGCTATTTCATAGATTCTTTTATTATCATTCATTTCTATTGTGCTCCTTCTAATGCATCTTTAGCAATTGGAATTATAGTCGATGGATCATAAGGATCCATCTTCTTCCCACATTCTGCATAAAGAGAAATTCTTTCCTCTAAAGTCTTAGCATAAAGAGGATTTTGGGGGTGAAATAATCCCCATTCACTTTTATAGTCAACGAGGATCTCATGAGCAACAAGAGCCCAGGCTGAATCGACGAGGTGAATAGCCTCTGGTCTAAGAAGCTCTGGACAATTAAATGATTGCCTTGATGAGTTAATATCTACTCCACTAATTTCCATGAGATTGTGTTTTTCACAAAGTCCCTGCAATCTTCTCATTTGTTCAACTGTATTTCTCGGTGGCATGTAAGTAATTGCGGGAAATCCTATTGATGAGAGATAGGAGACTAATTCATCAAGGTAGGCATCTTCAAATTGTTCACTTTTTTTATCACCAGTGACACTTGTTGCGATATCACCAAGATAAGCATAGGCAGGTATTGCACCAATGGAGAGAGCAAAATCAACTACTGTTTTCACATCTAGTATTTCATCCTCGTTTGGTTGAATAAAAAACTTTTCTAGATATGCACCTTTGAATAGTCCTAATAAATCATATAAGAAGTGTTCATTAGAGGTATCTAAAAGGCGATCTTCAAGAACTTGTGGGATTGTGATACATAACGTGTTTTTTAGGAACTCTACTACCTTATCCTGAGTTTTTAGATGATCATAGATTTTCTTAGCAAGGGCAAAAAGAATGTGACGCTCTGTAATAGAGCCACCTTCTGCTACCATTGATAAAGGAGATACGTCTGTATCAAAATCAAGTAATGGTATGCCACTCATCTTTATGAGATTGTTAAGAGCGTCTACTTGTTCTCGATTTCTAATGTTTCTCGCTTTTTGTACAGGAAGCAAAAATTCTTTTACCCTATCTATTTCTTTTGAGGCTACACCATGAATAACCATGTAGACTATCCCTTTGCTATCGGGATTGTTAATTTTCTTATTACCAAAAGGGGTATGTTTAAAACTTACTCGTAGTTCAAAGCCTGTAGTACTCGCTATCCCAATTAGTGCACTAGCTTCTTTCATTTCTCGGGCAGCAGAGATTGAGTCATGATCTACTGATCCTACTATAGTTAATCCAGCTTCCCATGCTCGAAATACAGCAGCTGATGGACTATATGGAGAGAATGAATACATCGTATGTACATGATTATTTACTTCTTGCAATACGTTCCTAGAAATCCGATTCTCTTTTTGAGCAGTGTTTATTGAAGTACAAGATAATAACCTTTCCGTTTTATCTTGTGAATTCAGTTGCTGTATTGCTTTTTCTAATGTAACCTCTTTCACTCTTATGTAACTCCTTTTACAGGAATAGGTGAATGCAAACACACTCACCTATTCGTTATACATTATACTCCACTAATTGATTGCCTGTTAAATTCACCATCACTATAGTTTTTGACTATTTTTCGGTTAGCAATAGGGAGGATTTGTTGATGTATTGCATCGATGATAGAATCAACTTGTGGGAAATAATACTCTTCCATTTCAGCAGGTGGAGTAATCCAGTTTCTACTTCCAACAACGATTGGAGGAGCATCAAGATAATCGAAAGCAAGACGTGATAGATTTGCACTTACTGTTTGTAAGTATGACCCTCTTTCACTACTGTCAGTCACAAGAAGAACTTTACCAGTTTTCTTAATAGATTCAATAAGTAAATCATACTTAAGTGGATTGATCCATCTTAGATCAATGACTTCTGCTTCTAGATTATAATCATCTCTCAACTTTTTAGCTGCATCCATACATGTGTAAAGTGATGGCCCAAGAGCGATGATAGTAACATCTTTCCCTTCGGTTCTCTTTACTGGTTCTCCTTCTGGAATTTCATAATAGCCTTCAGGGACCCCTTCTTTGACAAACTGCTCACCAATACCATAAAGCTTCTGACTTTCGAAGAATACAACAGGTCTGTTCCACGAAGAGCATAGTTTAACATTCCTTTTACATCATAAGGTGTTGCTGGATACATTGCTTTAAGCCCTGGAACTGATGCAACCATACTTGTCCACTCTTGTGAGTGTTGTGCACCATATTTATTTCCAACTGAAACTCGAAGAACGAGAGGCATTCGTAAAGCACCGGCCGACATTGATTGCCATTTAGGCATCTGGTTAAACACTTCATCTCCTGCACATCCTAAGAAGTCACAGTACATAAGCTCTACGACTGCTCTTCCACCACTCATTGCATATCCCACACCAGAACCAACAATAGCAGATTCACTGATTGGTGAGTTAAAGAAACGATGATAAGGAAGTAATTCGGTAAGTCCTCTATAGCAGGCAAATGCCCCACCCCAGTCTCTATGATCTTCACCGTAAGCAATCATCGTAGGATCTTGTGTGAATCCATGAACCATTGCTTCAAAGACTGCATCTCTATATTGGTATTGTCGAGAAGCGGATAGTTCTTTCCCATTCTCATCAAATGCGTAACGACTTCTTCTACTTATTTGTTGGTATCGTGCATTATCTTCCAACTTTTCTGATAATTCCACTTCTCTGTCATCTAACACAGGAATGTTTTGATTACTAAACATTACGCTTTCGATAAAGTCTCCATCAACCATTGGTGAAATCTTTTCATCAACTGTGATTGTAATTGCGGTTTTTAGTTTAGCTAAGATGCTATCGCTCATAGCTTTGAGTTCATCAGCAGTAGCGACATTATTCTCAACAAGATATTCTCCATATTTATAGAGAGGATCTTGTTCTTTAAATGCATCAACTTCTTCTTTGCTTCTGTAAGTCATTGCATCTGATGGTGAGTGTCCACTAAAACGATAGGTGATGGTATCCATTAACACAGGGCCTTCACCTTTTAGGAGAATTTCTTTTTTTCTAGCTGTTGCATCAGCTACAGCTAATGGATTAAATCCATCAACTCTTTCTGCATGCATACTTTGAGGATTCACCCCACTACCAATTCGCGCTGCAATACCAAATCCTGCAGTTTCTCCAACAGGCTGACCACCCATTCCATAGAAGTTATTGAAGACGTTCACCATGTATGGAGGTGCCCCTTTATTCTCTTTCCAAAGGGTATTGTATTGGTCCATGGATGCCATGTTCATAGCTTCCCATACTGGTCCTCTTGAAAGTGAGCCATCTCCAATATTTGCAATTACGATTCCTTTCTTTCTGTTCACTTTTTTATAGAGTGCTGAACCAAAAGCAATAGTTCCACTTCCCCCAACAATTGCATTGTTAGGCATTGAACCAAATGGAGCAAAGAAGGTATGCATTGATCCACCTAAGCCTCTTGAGAAGCCTGTTTTTTGGCATAAATCTCTGCAAGTGTTCCATAGATGATAAAGTTTTGAGCTGTATCTTTTATATCTTTCCCAGCAAATGTTCTTTTACCACTTTGTAGGTATCACCTTCCATAAATTCACTGATAATTGTTTGAATTTCACTCTCTTCCATTTTATCAATCGCAGAGAGACATTTAGCAAGAATCTCTCCATGAGACCTGTGAGAGCCAAAAATGAAATCTTCTGGTTCAAGATTCATTGCTTGCCCAACTGCAGCACTTTCTTGTCCTGTTGAAAGGTGGGCAGGTCCTTTATGATTGTAAGTGATTCCTTGATACACTCCCTCTTTTTTAATAGAGTCAAGCATTGTCTCAAATTCTCTGATGAGTGCCATATCGTAATATGCTTTTTCAATCTATCTTTGCCGTATCGTTTCAATTCAGCTTTTATATCACTTTTATATTGATTTACTGGAATTTTTTGTAATGTAATATTACTTGGTTCTCTAATTTTCTTTGGGTCAACTGGTAATTGTTTGGCCATGGTCTTATCTCTCCTATAAAGATGTATTAAAGGTACTTATTGTATCTTTTATGACTTCTGAAATACTTGGATGAGGAAATACTATTTCACTCACTTCTTCTACTCTTAATTCGCTTTCTATAATAATTGCAGCTGAATGAATCATTTCACTGCTATAAGGGCCTATAAGTTGGATTCCTAAGATGACATGATTTGATGCATCAATTACTACACTGCACAATCCAGCGGCTTTTTTTACCAACTTCTGCAAGGAATCTTCCATTAGAACGCATTTGAGAAGATACTACTTTTACTTCAATACCTAACTTTTTGCGTCCATTTCAGTCAATCCACATCCAGCAACTTCTGGTTGAGTATACACAGCCCAAGGGATTGCATTCTTACGCCACTTTTGAGAATGTGCTGCTTTAAGGTTATTAATAACGATATCTGCCTGGCGAGAAGCGCTATGAGCAAGTAAGGATTCGCCATTCACATCACCAATAGCATAGACTCCGACTAAGTTTGTTGACATATATTCATCAACAACGACTCTATTTTTATCAATATATAATCCGGAATCTTTTAGGCAAGAAATATTTGGCCGTCGTCCTACACTCATTAATACCATTTCACTTTGTATGTTCTGTTCTTTGCCCTTCGCATCGGTAAAATATACATTTTCCTTATCAATGCTCGTCACTTTAGCACCTAAATGGAATGTCACGTGTTTCATCTCTCGTCTCAGAAGTTTTGCAACATTTTTGTCTGCCATCGGAATAATTTCATCTAACATTTCTACTACAGTCACTTTTACCCCTAGCATTGAATAAAGAGAGGCAAACTCTACCCCAATGACACCACCACCAATTACAGTAAGAGATGAGGGAAGAGATTCAATAGATAAAATTTCTTTTGAGGTGAGTACGTGAGGTAAATCGGCTCCAGGAATTGGAATTACTACAGAAGAAGATCCTGTCGCAATAATGATGGTCTCCCCGTAATATTGATTATTATCTACTTCAACAACTCTATCTTTTAATAATGTAGCTTCTCCAAAGAGGATATCGACTTTGGCGCTTTTCATTAAAAACTCTATCCCTTTTGTTAATTGTTGAGATCGTTTCATTCTTATGAGACATAGCAACAGCTAGATCAAAATGTACAGAGTCACTTACAACTCCCATGTGAGAAGAGTTAAGGGCATGTTCATAGAGTTTTGCACTTGCAAGGAGGCTTTTTGTTGGGATACATCCCCAGTTAGTACACACTCCACCTAGTGCATCATTCTCAATAAGAAGGACACTCTTACCCATTTCTCCAGCTTTATGAGCGGCTACATAGCCACCTGGGCCAGAGCCAATCACAATTACTTCATATTCTTTCATATCTACACCCTTTTCTTATAATGCGAGCAGCACATCAATTGATTCAATATTCTTAACTAAAGATGATAAGAATTTTGCTCCAGGAGCGCCATCTACAGCCATATGGTTAACAGTAAGAGATAGGGCAATATGAGGAACAAAAGAAACATCTTGTCCACCTTTACCTATAGGTCGGAGATTAATTCCCCCTACTCCAAGTATTGCTACTTCTGGGATGTTTATTACTGGTGTAAAGGTCTCTACTCCTAAGGCTCCTAAATTAGTTACTGTAAATGTTGAACCAGATAATTCATCTGGTAGCGCCTTTCCTTCAATTGCTGAATTAGCTACTCTTTTTGCCTCATCACTTAATTCTTTCAAGCTACATAATTCGGCAATCTTAATAACTGGAACAAGTAACCCTTTAGGAGTATCAACAGCACATCCTAAATGAATGTGAGAGAATTCTTTTATCGTATCTCCTAAAAAGTGAGCGTTCATATAAGGAAAAGAGACAAGAGTTTTTGTCACTGCAAACATAATAAGGTCATTAATGGTGATATTAGTTAATCCTAGAGATGGGTCACTCGCTTTAAATTTACTTCTTAAAGCTTGAAGATTTGTTGCATTAGCAAAATTAGTCATAGTAAATTGAGCTGTTGTATGAACAGATTCTGCCATCCGAGTGGCTACAACCTTTCTAATTCCTTTTACAGGTTTATTTACAACAGGCTCTTCATAGGTAAATGATCCATGTTCTTTTTGTGCCATTGAAGAAAGAAGGTCTTTACGTAAGATTCTTCCACCAATTCCACTTCCAACCTCAGGGACTGATGTTCCTTGAAGGCTTTCTTGTTTTGCTAAAGGAGAGAGGGATGGTCTGGACTGTGCGACTCTAAGAATATCACGTTCAATAATACGCCCTTTAGGTCCAGTAGGACTTACTTCCTGTAAAGAAACTCCTGCATGAAGAGCTGCATGTTTTGCCCTTGGAGAAGCGAAGGCTCCTTCACTCGTTTCTTTTGAAACTGGAGGTGGTGCTACTTCTTCTTTTTTTGGCTCTTCTTTAACGATCTCTTGAGATTCTTCTGATTCTTCACTCATCACTGTGGTGGGGATCTCAACCTTTTCGCCTTTTTCCCCTACTGCCATGATTGGAGACATTACAGGAACTTCATCACCTTCTTTGTAAAATAAAGCAAGGACGTTTCCATCACTTGTCGCTTCTACATCAATTGTTGATTTATCTGTTTCTGCTTCACAGACAATATCTCCAACATGGACACTGTCTCCAACATTTACTTTCCAGTTGAGGATGATACAGGATTCTACTGAATTTCCCTGTTTTGGCATTACAATTTCTACCGCCATATTTACGTTCTCCCTTGTTTCAAAAAATTACAAATATCATGCAATAATTAATTCAATATCTAATGATAAAATCTCATCAATTGCAGAGGATGGTAATCTATCATCTGTGATGAGTATATCTATTTCTTCTAGGTTACAAATTTTTACAAAGCCAATGTTGTTAAACTTTGAGGAATCTACTACAACAACTTTTTTTTGATGCTTGAATCGCCATTTTTCTCACAATCTCAGCATTTTCAGTGAGGTGAGTAGTCAGTCCATGTGATATAGAGACTCCATCAGTTCCTGCAAAAGTAATATCCACATGATAGTTTTCTAACTGTGAAATAGCTATTGGACCAACAAGAGCTTCTGCAGAGGGTCTATACTCACCTCCCACTATGGTAAGAGATATATTAGGATTGCTTCTTACATAAGGGGCTATAAGCGTTGAGTTGGTGACAACAGAGAGATCTCTTTTTCCAAAGAGATACTTCGCTACTAATGCACTGGTGGTGCCATTGGTAATCATGATTCTGTCCCCATCTTTCACCATTGAGGCCGCAACTTGTGCAATCTTTTTTTTTAAACTCAGTATTACTTGATTGCTTTTCTATAAAAAGAGGATGGTATGCTGCTATAGCAGATCCATGTGATCTATTTATAACACCTTTAGCTTCTAAAGAGCGTAGGTTGTTACGAATAGTAACAGAAGAGACTTTAAGAAGATCACTAAGGGCTGTTACTGATAATTCACCACTTCCCATAAGTAATTCTACGATTTGTTCTTCTCTTTGAGATAATCCTACCATTGAATCCCTTTTACTTATATTTCAATTCACTTTCGATTCTATTTCATATAACTTTCGTTGTCAATTAAATATCTACAATAATCTTGATAAAGTAGACATTTTTCAAATATGTTTTATTTCTTCTAGATCATTGCTATTTTTTTTGATTTCAGGCTACATTAAAGATTCAAATGGGGGTTGTATGAGTATTGTATATCAGATTTCGCTGTATTCGATTTTAGGACTTGCAGGAATTCTTGTTCAAGAAATACTACCTTTTCTCTTTCCTGCGCCTATTATATCAATGCTTCTTTTATTATTGTTGCTGACATTGAAAGTAGTTAAAAGTGAAAGTATTGCAGTTCTTTCTAATACCCTTTTATCAAATATGGGACTCTTTTTCATTATTCCTACAATATCAATCATTTCTTATATCTCATTATTAGAAAAACATCTTTTTTTCATTTTTTCGCTATTTGTATTATCGCTACTATTCTTACGTTTTGTTGCAAGCAGTAGTGCAGCAAGGTTATCGATATACATCATGAGAAAAATGGGGAGAATGTGATGAATTCATTATTAAGTACGCCATTCTTTCCGATTTCAATTACCTTCTTAACTTTTATGATAGGAAGATTCATTTCAAGAAAAGTTAGGTTTTCAATTGCAAATGAGGTACTCATTGCTTCTTTCTTATCAATACTTGTTATCATTTTTTTTGATATTCCAATCAATGTATATGTAAAAAATGGGTATGCTCTTCAATTTATGATTATTCCAGCTACCATAGCTCTTGGCTTTGGTGTGTATGAGCAGATGAGGCATGTAAAAAATATATCATCCAATTATTGTTGCATCTTTTGTGGGAAGTATCGTCTCAATAGGGTCAATAGTATTTCTTTCTCGTCTTTTTGAACTTCCAACAATGATTGAGTTCTCCCTTATTCCTAAATCTGTCACCACAGCTATTGCTGTAGAGGTTAGTGAACTTCTCCTAGGAGAGCCCTCTATTACTATTCTTGCTGTCATGTTTACAGGATTCACTGGTATTATTGTAGGCCCTATGCTAATAAAGGGAATGCGTATTAAAGATCCTGTTGTAATCGGTCTCTCATTTGGAATCTCTTCTCACGTTATAGGAACTTCAAAAGCTATTGAATATGGTAAAGTAGAAGGTGCTCTAAGTGGAATCGCAATTTTCTTCACTGGAATTATAACAGTAATTCTATCAGTCATTCTCTTCTAAAGAGACTCTTGCAGTAGGTCCAAGTTGTTGAATATAGTTCCTTCTATAGTAGGTAGGAGCAAGTCCTGTTTTAGATTTAAATTGTTTTGAAAAGTGAAATTCACTACTGAAAGAGAGTTTTGCAGCAATCTCTTTAACACTCAGATCGGTACAAGTAAGGAGTGCACTTGCTGCTTCGATTTTGAGTTTCATATAATATTTCATTGGGGACTGACGCATTCTTGCTCCAAATAATCGAATAAAATAGGACTCTGTAAGCTTTAACTCTTGAGCTAAATCAAAAAGAGTGAGATTATCCATCACGTGAGTTTGCATGATACGTAAGGCTTTCTCTAAATGTCTAGAGTCGTTATCAGTAGACATTCCTCTTCCTCCATCTTGAACAAGGTACATGAGTGATGCTATTTGATGACAGGCAGACTGATGTCTGTTATGTGAATCAGAGAGTGCTTTGTCTTTTACTTCTTTAAAGAAAAAGCGATAGTTAGTTCCTATTGTATAGGGAACATTATTTTTTGTTTCTCGAAAGTTGACTAAGTTCTCTCTCCTGTGCATCAAGGCGTAAGAGAATTGCATAATATGTGATTGGATGTTCAGCTGTTGCTTTAATGGTGTGCACAGTATGGGGAAGAGAAACATACATGGCTCCTTGAGTGATGGTATAACACGTTTTATTGTTGATAAACTGGCCATCCCCCCTAGGAAATAGTGAATCTCATATTCATTTTCTCCATGGCTATGTGTTCTTCCATGCCATTGCAATTCATTTATATTTCGCATTTGATACACAAAAACAGCGTCGATAATCTTCATATGTCAATTATATACATGGGATTACAATTTTGTCTATTTATTATAAACGATTATTCACACACTATATAGGTAGAACAATAATCTAACTAGATAGAGGTATATGTATGGCAATTATTGCAGGTATTGACGTTGGAACCCAAAGTACTAAAGTTATCGTGTATGATGAAGAGACAAAAAGCATAATTTCAAGTGCATCTAGTCCTCATGATATCATTGCAAAGGCTGATGGAACTCGTGAACAGGAAGTCTCTTGGTGGACAAATGCTATTATAGCTTGTTTTCATTCTATTGATGCATCTATCAAAGAACGTATTGATGCTATCGGAGTAAGCGGGCAACAGCATGGATTTGTTCCTCTTGATAGTAATGGTGAGGCCTTATACAGAGCTAAACTTTGGAATGATACTTCTACGGCCCCAGAATGTGATGAAATAACTCAATGTGCTGGTGGAAAAGAGAAGTTGCTCGAGATTGAAGGGAATTTAATTCTTCCTGGGTATACAATTTCAAAAATACTATGGTTTAAGAAGAAATAAACCAGAACTTTACAATAAAATGGCGCATATATTATTACCACATGATTATATTAACTACTTCCTTACAGGGAATTATACCTGTGAAAGAGGGGATGCTTCTGGTACTGGACTATTGAATGTCCGTACCATGGAATTCTCTTCACGTCTTGCTTCTTGTGTTGATAATGAGAGAGATATTCTTGAATTGCTCCCTAAACGAATCGAGAATAGTGAACTCAACGGTGTAGTGAAAGAAGAGATTGCAACTCTACTTGGATTGAAGAAAGGTGTTATCGTATCGAGTGGTGGTGGAGATAATATGATGGGAGCAATCGGCACAGGTACTGTTAGAGAAGGAACTTTAGCAGTTTCTCTTGGTACTAGTGGAACTATCTTCGCATCATCACAGACGCCTTTGATTGATAATAATGGGTATCTAGCTGCTTTTTGTTCTTCAACAGATTCATTTCTCCCCCTACTTTGCACGATGAATTGTACTGTTGCCTCTGAACTTACAAGAACACTTTTCAACAAAGGGGTAAAGGAGTTTGATGAAATAGCATCATCAGCACCAATTGGATGTGAAGGTCTTACCTTTCTCCCTTATTTTAATGGAGAGAGAACTCCAAATTATCCTTATGGAAAAGGGACTCTCATTGGGCTACATGGAGAAAATATGAAGGAATCTCATATTTCCCGAAGTGCACTAGAAGCAGCTATCTATTCACTTAGACTCGGTTCTGACACCTTCAAAGAGAAAGGATATGCAGTTAAAGAGATACGTCTTATTGGCGGTGGTGCTAATTCAAAAGTGTGGAGAGCTATGTGTGCAGATATATTTAATGCAAAAGTAGTAATTCCTAAAGTGAGTGAAGCTGCTGCATTTGGAGCAGCCCTGCAAGCTTTATGGGCATATAAGATTAATCAGAATATTCCTACTTCAATACATGATATTGTCGATGAGCATGTGAGTATTGATGAAAACAGATATACGAACAGATGCACAAAGAGTGGTGGAATATGAGAAGGCATATAAGAGATTCATAGGGTATATGAATGGGATGAAAGAGATGTTTAGTACATCACAGGAATAGTAATCATCAGGAGGAAAAAGATGAGTAACGTTGTAATTGGAGATAAAGAATATTTTAAAGGAATTAGTAAGATTGTCTATGAAGGGCCATCTTCAGATAATCCACTAAGTTTTAAATTCTATAACCCTGAAAAAATAATTGCAGGTAAGAGCATGAGAGATCACCTTAGATTCTCTATTGCCTACTGGCACTCATTTTGTGCCGATGGGACAGATCCATTTGGCAATGCCACTATGGAGTTTCCATGGGCTCATAAAGATAAGATGGTAGCGGCAATGCAAAAGGCTGATGCTGCTTTTGAATTCTTTACAAAATTGGAGCACCATTTTATGCTTTTCATGATATCGACGCATCTCCAGAAGGATCAAGTCCAAGTGAATATGTTTCGAATTACCATAAAGTAGGAGAATATTTAAAGACTCTTCAAGATAAAAGTGGTGTAAGACTACTTTGGAATACTTCCAATATGTTTAGCAATCCACGCTATATGAACGGGGCTGCAAGTAACCCTGAATTCTCTAGTGTTGCTCGGGCAGCTTTACAAGTAAAAACATCCTTAGATATTAACGTGATGCTTGGCGGTCTTGGGTATACCTTCTGGGGTGGTAGAGAAGGGTATATGAGTCTATGGAACACAGATACAAAAAGAGAAATCGATCATTTGGGACATTTCTTTAGAATGGCTCGAGATTATGGAAGAAAGATTGGTTTTACAGGTAATTTTTATATAGAACCAAAACCAATGGAACCATCTAAACATCAGTACGATTTTGATGCTGCAACAAGTATTGCCTTCATTAAAGAACAGGGATTGGAAAAAGACTTCTCATGTAATATTGAAAACAATCACGCAACTCTTGCAGGGCACTCATTTGCTCACGATTTACAGGTTTGCGTTGACAACGGACTCCTTGGTTCTGTTGATGCTAATCAAGGTGATCCTCAAAACGGATGGGACACTGACGAATTCCCAACAAATGTCTATGAAACAGTAGAAGCTATGATGATCATTCTAAAAAATGGTGGACTTCATAATGGTGGCTTGAATTTCGATGCAAAACGAAGACGAAATTCTACTGACTTAGAAGATTTATTCATTGCTCATATTGGTGGAATGGATGCCTTTGCTTTAGGATTAGAAATTGCTCAAACGATGATTGATGATGGCAAGATTGATGCATTTAAAAAGGCTCGTTATGCTTCATTCGATTCAGGAGATGGAAAGAAATTCGAAACTGGACAACTTGATTTATCTACATTAGCAGATATTGGATTAACAGTAGAAGATACAAAAATCAGTGGTAAGCAAGAGATGCTTCAGAATCTTGTAAATCAATACATGTTTAGAAAATAGGATTCAATAATAATAA